>Ga0214919_10004220_pt1 | contig 21122 bp, 17 predicted proteins | sample LL1503_MetaG_FD_177994 | JGI IMG/M metagenome (GOLD analysis project Ga0214919, IMG submission 177994) | Freshwater microbial communities from Lake Lanier, Atlanta, Georgia, United States - LL-1503 | ecosystem: Environmental > Aquatic > Freshwater > Lake | place: USA: Georgia | collected... | reverse complement strand
CTTGCTCATCATCGACGAGTCGCAAGACTTTGAGCGCACTTGGGCCAACGCCGTTACCCAAAAACTCAAAAACACAGGCAAACTCTACGTGATGGGCGACAGCGGCCAACAGCTCTACACGCGCGAAGCCTTTGACCTGCAAGACGCCGTGCACATCCGCTGCTTGGACAACTTCAGAAGCCCACGCAAAGTGGTGCAGACCATCAACACACTGGGATTGAGCCAAGAGCGCGTCGTCGCCCGCAGCGCGTTTGCGGGAGAAACGCCGCACTTCTACACATGGGCACCTGGCGCAGTCAACAGCCTGACCGCTTTGAACCAATGCCTGAAACAACTATGGGACGACGGCTACAAACCTGAGCAAGTGGCGGTCGTGAGTTTTCATGGAGTGAAGAGGTCTGAGGCACTGGCGCAAGAAACGCTGGGGGGCTTTAAGACGAAACGCTTTAGCGGCTATGACGCGTCTGGCAATGCGCTGTGGACCGACGGGGCATTGCTGGTGGAGAGCGTCTACCGCTTTAAAGGACAGAGCATGCCCGTGGTGGTGTTGTGCGAGGTGGATTTTGAAGAACTCACCGACAAAGAGAAGCACAAGTTGTTTGTGGGGCTGACTCGGGGGCAGGTTCGGGTGGATGTGGTGATTAGTGAGGTTAGTGCGAAACAAATCCTGTAATTACGCGCATAAATTAACGCTGAATAAAGCAAATACCGAAGTTATCAAAGTTAATACAAAACTTCACATTCAAATCTGACCCTTACACTGTTTTGTATGCGAGCAAAACCTTGAGTCTTTTGCACCCTTCCTGCTGATTTAGGAAATTGAAAGTGCATCAAATTTTCTTTGATACCAACTCATGATGATTCTTGATCAGGGCAAATATCAATTTCACAGAAATTTCGGATGAGAAATCCATAAAAGGGCATCTTCAATGACAACTTGGCACCGAGCTACTATCAAGTTTCAATATTCGCCTAAACACGATTTGAATCATCGTTCAATCACATCTGTCACTACCCAGGTCTATGGAAACTCAGAGAGTGCTGCCATGCAGACATTAAAAAAGATGTATCCCAACTGGGATAACTTTGTGATTCTTGAGATTGAGTGGAAAACATGATACTAAAAATTTTGAAGGGTTTATTTATATATGTGCTTTAAGTTATTCCTATCAGGATCTCAGCTAGGCAATTGCTATGTTTAAGAGGGGTTCTCAATACACTCGTGAAGAAATTGCGAATATTGTTCGCCCAGAAAATCCACCCCGAGGTGGAGACTGGATAACTGGATATGCTCGAATCGACGACAAGTTGTTTGTCTTTATGAACATAGATGTTGCGGGTAGGACTGGACACGACTTTGAGAACTACTACGATGAAAAGACGAACACACTTATTTGGTTTAGTAAACCCAACAAAAAGTCTACTAATCCGCTGTTTCAGAAACTCATTTCTGGAGAACTTAAACCATATTTTTTTGCAAGATGGAACCAAAAACCTCCTTTCACATTTCTAGGGACTGGTTCCATCTTGAGATTTGAAGATGGATACAAGACTCCACAGGGTTACGAGTGTGTTCGGCTAGTCATTTCTGTTGCTGAGTTGCAAGCAATCATTTCACCGCACCATAAATCTGTAACTGTGGAGAATAATTTAGTTACTGAGAATGAAAGAAGTTCATTCTTTTTTGAGAAGCAACTCGAAGACTTCTTGGTAAGCAATTGGGATCGCACCCCTCTCTCTAAAGATTACGAAATCTTTGAAGAACACGGACAAAGATGCGGACAGCAATATAGGACAAATACTGGTCCGATAGACATACTCGGGCAACGAAAAGATAAGTCTGATTTCTTGGTGGTTGAATTAAAACGAGATCGAGCATCTGATGTAGTGGTGGGTCAAACACTCAGATACATGGGATGGGTAAAAGAACATCTCTGTAACTCAAATCAAAAAGTTACTGGATGCATCATTGCGCAAAGGAAAGATGAAAAATTAGACTATGCACTCAAGCATGTCGATTCAATTCGCTTTTTAAAGTATGAAGTTGACTTTAGACTGTTGAGTTAGCGATGCCACTTGCTTCTAATGACTTTTTAAAAACCAATGCTTCCGAAAAGGAACGCGAGCGAGACTGCCTGTTCTGCGATGTTCAAACGATAGACAGAAAACGGATCATTGCTGAAAACTCTCTTGCGTATGCTATTCGTGACGGATTTCCAGTAACAGAATTTCATACTCTATTCATACCCAAGAGACATACGATTGATTATTTTGGTCTGGTACCAGCAGAAGTATCAGCAATCAACCAATTGATGGAAGCACAAAGGAAGTTTCTACTTTTGACTGATCCAACTATAGGCGGGTTCAATATTGGTATGAACTGCGGTGAGATTGCAGGTCAATCCGTTTGGCATTGTCATATTCACTTGATACCGAGACGCAAAGGTGACGTTGAATTCCCAAAAGGTGGTGTTCGGCATGTCATTCCGTACAAAGGTAACTATGCGGATTTGAGATGAAAATTAATAGTTTTCACATTACTTATCATCTTGTGTAACCCAAAAGTCTTTCATCACAAAGCTGACTAGAACGAAGTTATGTAGGGTGGATTTACCTTAATTCAGTTTTAGAATTATTGAATGTCTACTTAATTGGGGGAATAACAGACTTACGAAAACAGTAAGATGTATAAACAAATAAATTTCCAAGACATTAAAAGTATTAAGCCCAACCACACAATATTTAATAACAAATGGCTACTTCCGCACTCATAAATACCTCAAATTTTCTAGAGCCATCGAGCTTAACCCTTGATGATTTTCTAACGAAGAACTGCTACGCCATTCCAGATTACCAGCGAGATTACAGCTGGGGAGAAGAAGAAATACAACAGCTTTGGGATGATTTATACGAAACGTCCAAGCGCTGTTTCACAACCGCTGGGAATCCTGTACCTAACCCAATTCCTCACTTCATTGGAGCTGTTGTCTTACAGGTGTTTCCGCAACAAGAAAATAAGAACCCAGAAGTTATTGATGGACAACAACGCTTGGTAACAATAACAACACTTATCTCTGTTTTGCACGAATTCGCAACTGAAATAACAGACGAAACAGAAAAAGAAAGATGGGTAGAGTCCCTTAAAAACTTACTATTTATTCATAAAGCAGGACAAAAAGTTCCTAGGCTTACATTAGCGCGCGACGATCGTCACTACCAAGCTTTAATATGCAATAGAAATAAGCAAGCGGAACGAGAGCTTTATTTTCTTACTGAGGGAGAAAGAGAGAAATCAGTTATCCATCGAATTATTAATGCCACAAGAATTTTTCATAACTGTATTAGAGGCTATGTTGGGCCTATAGGATCAGATGGTCGAGATAAAAAAATAGTTCAATTGCTGAGATCTATTCTTCAACTAACAGTTGTGCTGGAGATGAAGGTTCATGAACAAGGTGTTGCATATGAAGTTTTTGAAAATTTAAATTCTAGAGGACTTGAACTTCAACAGGCTGATTTACTTAAAAACAAACTCTTTGCTCTTGCGCAGCAACAAGGAACGCAGGCAGCTGTTAGTTCTTTTTGGGAACGAATTGTCAAAGCAATCGAGCAACAGTCGATGATCACTCTAACTGAGTTTTTTTATTTTCATCTAATTGCAAAACATAGGGAATTGAGACTCTCGGATTTATACAAACAAGTACTGGATCATTTAAAGCAACCCGGAAATAATGCACAAGACTACTTAGACGATGTTGCTAAATCCGCAGAGTCTTTACAACAAATGCTTGAAGCCGGCACAAGTTTTTCACCTGCATTTGCAAGAGATATAACGAGCATTAAAGATTTAATTCCGAATAAATATTCTTTAACGCTATTGATAAGCGGCTCATCTCGATTCAATGTAACTTCCGTTGAAATGTCTAAAGTTGTGAAATTGACTCACCATTATGTGTTTAGAAGATTTATCGTTGATGAATTAAGCCTTGCAAAATATGCGACAGAAATTTCCAAAATCGCACGAGATTTTTCATCTGGTGCAATTATTGATGTTCCAATGTTGGCTCAACAATTAAAAAATATTTCCGCAAAATCCTCTTTTGAAACAAGATTAAAGACATTTAATGCCCAAACAAATAAATTAGGTTTTTACATAATTGAAATGATTGAAAATCACATAACCAGAAATGCTGGAACATTAGTTCAAAGACAAAGCATAATGCAACATTTAGAGCACGTAATGCCTAAAAAACCAACTGAATTGGATTGGCCAGAAGCTTTTAATAACCCACAACACCCTTTATTTGTTAATCGCATTGGTAACTTGCTAGTTCTTGAAGCTGATAAAAATCAATACATAAAAAATAAATCATTTAATATTAAAAACTCAAACTCTGAACTTAAAGACTACCAAAATAGCAAGCTAACTTTACCTGCAACTTTGACACAATTTTTGAAAAATGGTGAATGGACTTTCCAAAGTATTGAAGAACGACAATCCTCACTAGTTGAGGCTTATGCTGACGCAGTTTGGAGTCTTGAAGCATGAAATTAAATCAGCTCTATCTGTAATTTAGGCTTACATAACTCAAAATAAATAGCAGACTTAACTGCAATGAGTTTTATGGTGTCGGATAGCACTCTCACAATTAAATTTGGTAAACGAGTACTTGATGACCTCTATGTTCACATAGATTATCTACATGAAGTTCGAAAATACGAACAATATAAAGACTTGATATACGATGGTATAAATGCTATCGAAGCAGAAGATCTTAAGCACTGCAACGTAGCCAAGATCAATATTAATAAAAATCGTATTTCCTTCCTACAGTATCTAAGTTTTGCTGAAGATGCCTTTCCAATATTGAACGTTTCTTGGGTATTCGATCATGACAAAAAATCTTTAACCCTAAGGTCCTACTCAGCATCACTTAATCCACCAATACTTCATCGTAAGGAGCTGTTAGTAGTTCATGATCACCCGCTACGCGGTATGTGGGAGAAGATCACCAAATCAGCCGAAGAGCTTGGACTTTTTTCAAGTGGTAACCCCATTGGATTTAAACTAAATTGGCAAAGGGTTATTGCTTCCAAAGGGCTTCGCTTCGATGGCAACGAGTTTTTACCTCTGGGAAATCAGGTTGAACATTATTGCAATGAAAACTTTGATATAAATTCACCGATTCAGAGGCATCTGACTGCTTTGAGCCGATCATCGATATCTGCTCCAATCCAACTTTTGATTAGTCATGGATTAATTACAGAATCAGTAGATGTATTTGATTATGGATGCGGCAGAGGGGATGACCTTAAGGCGCTCAAAGAGACTGGAGTCAAATGCAGCGGCTGGGACCCCCACTTTGCAAATGAAAACTGCCCATTACCAGCAGATATCGTTAATCTTGGGTTCGTAATAAATGTGATTGAAGATCCTGCTGAAAGAGTGGAGGCAATACAAAAGTCATACGATCTGGCAAGAATTGCACTTGTTGTGTCTGTAATGCTTTACAGCAAAGACAGGCCTGGAAAGCCTTATCGGGATGGCTTTGTTACATCAAGAAACACCTTTCAGAAATATTTCATACAAGATGAATTTAAGGATTACCTTGAAAACATCCTAAATGTAGAACCACACATGATTGGACCTGGCATTGCAATCATATTTAAAGACAAAGAAAAAGAACAACGTTTTCTTGTTAGTAAATACAGAAGTTCAAACATTGCTAGAAGACTCATGGGGGCAAGGCTAAGTCCTAAAACGTCCCGTGTGCAAAATCTACGCTTAAGCAGGACGCCAAGAATATCAAAAGCTAACCGTTTAGCAGAGGAACTTCACCCTACCTTGGAGTCGCTATGGGCTCAAACTCTTGATTTAGGTCGATTTCCTGAACCTTTCGAAATTTCCAACCTTGAAATTCTGCTGGAGAAATTATCACTCTCTCGCGCAAAGAGACTGATAAGCACACTATTTGATCAGAATCTTCTAAATAAAGCGGCTCAGACTCGAGCAAATGAAATAAAGTTATTTTTTTTATCAAGACACTTTGCAAAGAAATCAGCATTCAAAGAATTTGACCTCCGTCTGAAAACTGATATCAAGCATTTCTACGGTGATTACAAAACTGCTAATAAGGAGGCATTGAAGCTGCTTTTAGCGTCTGCTAACCCAGACGAAATTAGAAATGCATGTGAAGAGGCAGCTGCAGAGGGGTTAGGTTGGCTAGAAGAAAACAGCCATTCACTTCAAATTCATACAAATCTAGTTGAACGTTTACCCGTCGTATTAAGAGCCTATGTAGCATGTGGATTGATTCTCTGGGACAGCCTCAGTGACTTTCAGCTAATCAAGATACATGTTCTTTCAGGAAAACTTACTCTCCTCCAATACCTAGACTTCGAAACTCAAGCAATTCCCTTACTAATTAAACGTATCAAAATTAATATCCCGAAACTTGACTATGATTTTTTTGAATACGAGGAGTCAACTTTTCCACCTCCTCCATTGCTTTACAAAAGCAGATACATGCATGAAGATATTGATGGATATGCAGAACAGGTGGAATTCGATGAAAAATTGGAAGCAACAGGAGTTTTATATGATTTTGATCATCCCCCTAATCTGAGGCAGATTCAAGAAAAGTTAAGTGCCCAACGGCTAGAGATATCTGGTTTGAATCTAATAGAAAGTACATCGATTCCTCAACTTGAACAAAAGTGTGGGCGGTATCTGTCTTTTAAAGAACTGATCCATTGTGGAGAAACCCAGGCAAGGCTTGGGTCTCCTAATCTACCCTTAAATCCAAAAACTTATAACGCCCTTTACTCACTTAGTGAGGAGTTACTAGATCCGGTAATTGCCTATTTCGGCTCTATAAGACTTACTTATGGATTTTGTTCTGCATCATTAGTGTCAAAAATCAATTCAAGGATTGCTCCTAAATTAGATCAACATGCAAGCCATGAGTGCAACAAACACGGTATACCTATTTGTGATCGGTTGGGCGCGGCAGTTGATTTCATTGTTGAAGATGAAGATATGGTTGAAGTAGCACAATGGATTTCAGACAATCTGCAGTTTGATCGAATGTATATTTACGGACGAGAAAAACCACTGCACATCAGCTATAGCACTAACACGTCTAGGTTAGTGACATTTATGTGTGCATCTTCCTTCGGAAGACTCATGCCTAGAAGCTGTAGCCCAGAGGACATCTCTGAATTTGCTTCTAAATTGATAGATTTTTAGTAAATTAGAAGTACAAATGAGGGATTGACACGTATCAATTGTTTGTGTGTAAAATCACAAACAATCAACACAGGATCGCATACGTATGTCAAATTTTGAATACGCATTTCCTTCAATTAGAGGGGTGCAAGCAGGCAAAGAATACTACGTGTCAATGTGCCCGCTTAGGCTCATACCAAGAATTTTTCTATTCGATGACGATGAGCTCTCCCCAGAACTTCGTGCTCAGCGAACCTTAAACCGAAGTCGAATTCCAGAGATGGCCAGGTACATATTGGGAAACAAAAATGACTACGTTTTCTCAGCCATAACCGCCTCCATTAATGGCGCAGTTCGATTCACTCCAGTAGATGATAAGAAAGCAGATGAACGCCTCGGAATACTTCATGTTGACATGAAAAATCAGTTCATCATTAATGATGGACAGCACCGCAGGGCAGCCATCGAACAAGCCATCAAAGAAGACCCACTATTAGGTGACGAAACAATTGCAGTAGTTTTTTTTGTGGATCAAGGACTCTTTCGAAGCCAGCAGATGTTTGCTGACTTAAACAGATATGCAATTAGGCCTTCAAAATCACTAGGTTTGCTATACGACCAGAGAAATGATGCTGCAAAAGTTGGGAAATTAGTAGCACTTAAATCTGAAGCATTTAAAGGGATGGTAGAACTTGAAAGAAACACACTTTCCGAACGCTCTCGGAAACTATTTACTTTGAGTGCTTTGTGCTCTTCAACATCAGATTTCCTCGGAATGAGGGAATTCTCAACTCCCGATGAGGCAGCAGATGAGGCTATTGCCTATTGGGACGAACTTGCAAAGCACATACCAGAGTGGCAATTAGTTCGAAAATCGAAAATGACAGCAGGCGAAATCAGAAGAGACTTCGTCCACTCGCACGGAGTTCTCTTACAAGCATTCGGACGTGTTGGTGCCAGTCTAAATACAGGTAAAAAAGCTAATTACGCACCTCTAATCAATTTGAAAAAAATTAATTGGGCCCGGTCAAATGCTCGCGACTGGGAAGGAAGAGTCATGATGGGAGGACGGCTTACTAAAGCTTCAAACAGTGTAGTGATGGCAACAGCATTCATAAAGAAAGTCATTGGCATTGAGATCAGCCCTGAAGAAATAAAAGCTGAGGCATCATTTAACAAATCAAAAGGTAAAAAGTAATGGCATCAAAATTATCGGAAAAAATAGATATTGCGATTTCAAATATTGTCACTCTTTATTCAGAAGACGACTTACCTTGGATCATTGGCTACAGTGGTGGTAAGGACTCGACCACAGTGCTTCAACTGGTTTGGAATGCTGTCGCATCAATTCCAAAAGACAAACGTACCAAGAAAATACACGTTATCTCTACTGATACTCTCGTAGAAAATCCAATAGTAGCCAAATGGGTTGAACTGTCACTTGCCAAAATAAATTACGCTTCGCTATCTAAAGAAATGAATGTCGAAGCACATCGATTAACGCCAAAAATTGAAGATAGATTCTGGGTTAACTTAATTGGCAAAGGGTATCCAGCACCTCGGCCTAAATTTCGGTGGTGTACAAGTCGACTAAAAATCAATGCATCTACAGAATTTGTTCGAAATGTAGCTACAGAAAGGGGCGAAGCAATTTTATTTCTTGGTACTCGCTCAGAGGAAAGTCAAGCTAGAGCCAAAGTAATGGCCAAGCACTCGGGTAGCACTCGTGAACTTTTGAGCAGAAACTCTGATCCGCGTCTAGACCGCGTATGGATCTTCCCGCCAATTGGTGACTGGTCAAGTGACGAAGTTTGGGAGTATCTAATTGAGAATAAAAACCCATGGGATCACAGTAACCTCGATCTGTTTCACCTATATAAAGGTGCGACACCAGATGCTGAATGTCCTCTCGTAGTAGACACGACTACACCTAGTTGCGGTGATAGTAGGTTTGGTTGTTTTGTTTGCACACTGGTTGAAAAAGACAAGTCAATGCTAGCAATGATTCAAAACGATGAGGATAAAAAATGGATGATTCCTTTGTCTATTTTCAGAGAAGAAAAGCTCAATACTTCTAATGATTTCAAACATAGAGATTTTCGACGTCTAGATAAAAATATCAACATTTATAAGACTAAAGAAGGACATGCACTCATACATGGACCTTACAAGCAGCACTATCGCGAAGAGCTACTCTACGAATTATTAAAAGCACAAACCACCATCCGAAAAAACGCTATAGAAGGCATGGAAGATTTTGAACTTATTTCACTTGAAGAGCTTGAGGAGATTCGCAGAATCTGGGTTGATGAAAAACACGAAATAGAGGACAGTGTTCCACGGATATATAAGCAAGCTACCGGGAAGAAGTACCCAGCCTTAGATTCGGATGAGCGTCAACTCTTTTCAATCGAAGATCTAGAAATCTTAAAGTCAATCGCAGCAAGTGAAAAAGATGAGGATGGAATTCTTTACCAAATGCTTAGAGAGATGTTGCACGTAGAACAAAACTATCGAGGTGCATATCGACGTCACGGTATTTTCGAATCACTTGAAAAGACACTTAAGCAACATGCTTTTTTAAATAAAGAAGAAGCGCTTGAATTCAAATTAATGCAAATAGACACCTCGGAAGAAGTTGAAGCTTCGACAGAAGAAACCTCAACAAATGTAAACATGATGTACGAATTAAATGAAGATATAGAAAACGAGAATAAAAATGCTTCTAACTAAACTGACCCTACATAACTTCGGTATCTACGCTGGGCGTCACGAAATAAATTTAGAACCGAAGGACAACAGACCAATTATATTATTTGGAGCTTTAAATGGCTCAGGAAAAACTACTTTACTAGAAGGTATTCAATTTGCCCTCTTTGGCAAATTCTCAAAATTTCTTGGTAAAAATAAATCTGCATACGTAGAATTCTTATCTAACTCAATCAACAGACGTAACCTCGAAAATTCGGCTTCAGTAAGTCTTGAATTTATTACTAAGCGACGTGGGAAAAAACAAAAATATGAGGTAGTTCGAACATGGTCATTAAAAAATAATGGAACACCAAATGAGAGTGTCCAAGTATTCAGAAATGATGAATTAGACATTGAATTATCGGAACGCTGGACAGAGATCTCCGAATCATTCTTTCCTAGTCAGCTCTCGGATCTCTTCTTTTTTGATGGGGAACGCATTGAGTCACTTGCTCAACCGGCACGTTGTAGTGAGCTTATCCGCACAGGTTTGAACTCATTACTTGGACTTGATGTAGTTACTGACCTTACCAAGACTCTCACAACACTTGAACGTCGGCTAAAAGCTGAAGGAGTGGACGATACAGAACGAAAAAAACTAATCCAACTCGAGACAAAAATCTCTATCCTTAATGAACAACAAACTTTACTTCAGACTGAACTCCATCAAACATTAGAAAAAGATGCAGAACTAAAAATAAATTTAGAAACATTACGAAATCAACTCAAAATGCAAGGTGGTGACCTATACACCCAACGTGACCTACTAGTACAACGACAGAATGAATTGCTCGCTGCAGTTATGGGCAAACGAGCTGAAATGATTGAACTTACTGCCACTGTTTTGCCTCTTGCTCTTTTGGATGGGCTGATGAAAGAAGCAGAAACTTTGACTATGAGCGGACTGACTTCTTCTCAAAAAGAAGTAGTTAAGGATGCGCTTGATTCATTTAGTAAAAATGTAGTTGCAGAGCTTTCTAATAGACAGAGTTTCAATGAGGACCAAATTGAACTAATCAAGTTAGTTCACTCTGCCCTAATTTCAGTGAATACAGATGAATCAAATCTTCCAGACATCAACTTATCTCGCGAAGCCATTTTTAGAAATAGAACTGAATGTTCGATTCAAAAAGCTAATGGCTTAAAAATGATTTTGGAACTTGGAAAATTTCAATCTGAGTTAGACCAAATCGAAAGAAATTTACTTGCGGTTCCTGATGGAGAAAAACTGGAACCTTTATTTATTGAAATAAAAAACACTGAAGATGAAGCCCGAAATATTGAATCTAATCAAAAATCGCTATATGACCAAATACATAGGGTTCAGCGCGAAATTGATATGCACACAAAGCAATTAGACAATGTCTCAGATGAACTAAGAAAGCAAGAAGCCAATGTTATTCATTTAGCAAAAATGAAAGCAAGGCTAAATACTGGTCGTGAAGTCTTAGGCCTTTTTGAAGAAAAAATTCGCAACAAACACATACGTACGCTTGAAAAATACATAAAAGACGGGTTTGAATCGCTCTTAAGGAAGCGAAATTTTATTAATTCAATAGTAATATGCCCAAATACATTTCAACTTACTATCAACATCGTTGGCGAGGGATTTGTTCCAGCATCCAAACTATCTGCTGGTGAAAGACAATTACTCGCAGTAGCAGTACTTTGGGCTCTCGCAAGGGCATCAGGCAGAAAATTACCGACTGTAATTGACACTCCACTTGGACGCTTGGATAGCAGTCATAGGAAGTCCTTTGTTATGAATTATTTTCCTAATGCAGGTGAACAAGTCATTCTTCTCTCAACTGATGAAGAGATTGTAGGCAATTACCACCAATCACTAAAAAAGTATTTATCACACGAATATTTGATCGAATACGATGAAGATAAACAGTCGTCAAGCATTAATTCCGGTTACTTTCCAACTTTTAAGGAGGCCGCATGATTGAAACAGTTAGAGTTTCAGAGAAAGCAAAAGTTCAACTGATTACATTAAAACGCCGCACAGGAATACAAAATTGGAATACTTTAAGTAGATGGGCACTTTGCTCTTCTTTGTCTGAAAAATCAGAGCCACCAAATGAAGAAATACCATCTGATAGCTCCATAGAAATGTCATGGAAGACGTTTACAGGTGGGGAGGAAGAAATATACCTAGCACTTATCCAAATTCGAGCTACAAAGGCTGGTATCAAGCCTGAAAAAGACAAAATCAACAAATATTTCCGTCTGCACCTTCACCGAGGTATTTCATACCTTGTCAGCAATCCAAAACTTAACAAAATAGAAGATTTATTACGATTAGCAAGTTAATTTGAAATTTTAAATATATTAAAAATAATTACTTCAAAACGGGAATACCTCTTACATTATCTGGTTCTAATAATACAGAATTAGACAATGATAACTGACGAGCGACAACTGCCAACCCTGAAATAACAGCGGTAAAACCGGCAATCCTTTGAGCAGAAGAGCCTGAAGGTATTTTATCCATTATGCTATTAATAAGATCGTCACTAAATGACATACCACCAGTAAAAAAAACTTTTAGCTTTCTATTTTTATTAATTGAATTATCAACCGCATAATTTATATTATTAATAATTTTATTAAATGCACTAGAACATATATTCAAAATATCGGCCTTATTTAGATTTACCTCAAAGGGATAGGGAAGAAAGTCGATATCAAATTTACAGTTATTAAGTTTGGTCGATTCAATTTTCAAAGCCTCAGCTCGGAGTAATAATCTGTGTTGCAGTTGATCTCTAAAAATAACATACAACCTTTCTAAGGGAATCTTGTCAACAGAGTCTTGTATGTAAGAATCAATTTTCTCACCTTGCTTAATAAACCAAAGCTGTTTATAAATGTCTAAAGTATTTAAACAAGCATGAATAATTTCATTAGGAACAAGTACTCCAGATTTCAACTTTGCTGATTCACCGATAAATTCTCCAAATAATTTTAAAGCAATTGAATGATCAAAATTATTACCTCCAACTCTTTCGCCAGAAGTGCTTTCAATTTTAATTTTAAGAGAATCATCTTTTGATATGTCTAGATAAGCAATATCAGTAGTACCACCACCAATATCAACTATTAGTGCAGGATCATTTGTATCAAAAATATCGCGACTAATAACTAATGCAGCAGACAAAGGCTCCATTACAAACCTAACTTCACTGAAACCAGCAGCCTTAGAAGCTCTTCGCATAATAGACAATGCGTTATCGTTTTCTATTTCACTGTTAGCCCCTATGTAATTAATCGGACGTCCAAGTACTATCCCATCAAAATTTTGTCCAGTAGATTTTTCAGACTTAACCTTTATTATTTTTAACATCCTAGTAATTATCTGAACAAATAACTCTTCTAGTTGTGGATGAGGTTTTGCACCCAGAAATGATTTTGGTGATCTTAGAAAAAAACCACAGAGCGGGTCACTTACATATTTACTAATAGCTTCTGAACCAATTAAAAGTTCAAATTCATCACTAGCTATTGCTGAAAATACGGTGTGCTCTCTTAATTCATTGGATCTCTGAAGTGCAATACTTTGATCAAGCTGAACAATAGTTTCCCTTTTAATTTCTAATAAAGATTTAGGCTTGCGAAGTAGGCTTCTGAGCCGAAGCTCTTCTTGCTTTATAAGAACATCTTCAAAATATTTCAATCTATCATTAAATTCATTTTTATCAATTTCATGAAATTTAAGTGCTCTCGCATATGCTTTTGGATTATCAATGTAATCCGAAGGATTAAATTTTTTAATTCTCGGTCTATTTGCAATAGTAAAGTCATTTAGTTGTCTGGCGATTCGCTCCTCTTCAAGTTTTATATATTCATTATTTGCGATAATTGCATCTTCAATTTTTTTATTCACATATGATTCAGAAGTATTTATGCGTTCAAGATGAGGAGCATAAATATACAACGCAGACGGCATCATTACCGTGCCATCAGGTTCAAGTGGTATGAACTCGATAGTTTTATTTGGTGTAATAATACCCGCAAGACAATTAGTAGTCCCGAAATCAACAGCAAGATAATTCATACTGTTATTTTTTAAAAAATATCTATCTTAGCTTCTTTAATCAATGGTATATGCTGTACAGGTTCGCCATATTTAGTGATTATATCTTTAACAAATAAATAAGGTGATTTAAGGCCAGCGTTAACATATTCATCATTTAATATTCTTAATCCACCAGCTGCGTAATCTTGGAATAGCTGTATGGATTTTTGTTCACCGATATCATTCATAAGCAAATGTAAATCAGGCTCATCTTGGGCAAGAAACGGAATCATAAATAAATAACTAGCTAAATCATTATTAATAAAAGTAATTAAATCAATTTGTTTTTCTTTCTCTTTAAATGAAAACTTCTCGTTGCATGAAACTCCAATACACGCTGCGAAAACCAAAACCTCTACATTAGTTTTAAAAAAAGATTGGTCAGAAGGTTCAGAGTTAGAACCATTTTTTAAAAACTCAATAATAGTTTCATATTTTTGCGGCCAATAAATAGTAAAGTCATTTTCAAATAACTCTTTGCTGAAATTGACTCCATCAGAAGAAGGGGAAGAATTTTTCATTACGTTAACTCCTTACAAAAGGATTCATCTCTTTCAGCATCATATTCATTTAAACTATAAGAATTTCCATTATAAAAAATCGATTTATTTTCAGGTTTTTTTACGCCTTTTGCTTTACTAACAATAATATAAAATTTTCCTAATTTGCTACTAAGTAAATTTGAAAGTTCAGAATTCCACTTATCTGAGTCAAACAAGAAAACAAGTTGACTTGCTAATTCAGCTAAATTTTTTGCGATTCCACTACGATAACCAGCGTCATTAACAGAAAAAGGGGCATCAAAAATTAACGGCGCGACTATAGGCTCTGAAATCCAATCTACTATCGTTTTAGTTTTTGAACCAGCCATTCCTACGATAGCAGCAATTACTGCAAATTTAAGTACTTGATTTTCACCTGTACTCAATGAAACATCTCTACCATCAATATCATAAGTAGTTATCTTGTACGTATCACTATTGATTTTTGCAGAGTAGTGCTTGGTTAAATATTGGTTTAGAACCTCTGATATTTCATTACCTAAAACACTTAAAACTTCTTGCTCTTGCCGTTCAAATTGCGCTGATACAAAATTCTTTAATTGTTCATATTCTGCTCGCTCAATTTGAAGAGCTGAATTTTTATTTTGAAGAGTTAAAATAACATCTCTTCTATTATTAAGTTCGGTTATTTTCTTTCTAGCTTCATTTAACTGATTTAATTTAGACCCTTTTTCAATATTAGCATCTGCGATTTTTGCGGTTGCTTGATCTCTGTTAGATAATAGTTCGTTAATTTTATTTTGAGGAATTCCTTTAAGTTTTTCATTTGAAATTCTAATAACATCCATTTGGTCATTAATGCCGCGCTCATAATTTCCGATATCATCAATATATGAATCCATTTGAATATGAAATGATTTGGATACAATTTCCAAATGAGAAAAAGCTCCACGAATTTTTGAAAGTCGTTGATCAAATAAACTGGTCGAACCTTGGCCCTTAATATCAATTAAATGCTTCTCTTCTTTTGAACCAGGAGAAATTTTTGTTCCACATATACATTGGTTCATTGTAATAATGTCGTCAATTAGTCTTGTACCAAATGGGTGTGGCAAGGCTTGTTTTGACTCCTTTATAACAATATGTTTTTCAGCATTTTTAATTTTTTTATACAATAATACAGATGGATAATTTTTGATAAGATATTCTTTTTGTTCTTTTTCTTTCTTTCTTTTTGCCTCTCTAAGTTCTTTTAATTTATATTCGGCAATATCAATTTGACTTTGCAATGGTTTTGACTGCTCAATCCCACTGAGTTCAGAATTAGCATTTCTAACTTCTTTGTCCCATATTGCAATATTTTCTTCAATTTTTTTTATACGTTTATTGCTTTCTTCTAATATTTCCTGATATTCATCAATCTGCTCAATGATAGTATTAAGTTCTTTATTATTTAATAATTTACTTTGTTCTTTTGTTAATTCTATTATTTTCTCATTAAGCCTAGTAATTAAATCCACAATCTCAGTAAATCCAAAGGTGCTTCTAATATCTTCTTTGAAGTTATGGCTACCATCGAGCTTAATTCTTCCAACAGCCTCACCATCAAAAATAAACCAATTTGCTAGTTTTTCCGGGATAAATTTATTTAAATAAGTGCTTGTTAAGTCACTATTTATTATGTTGCTCTCACCATTTTGATCTAATCTAGTTATGCTCAATGAGGATTTATTATGGCCATCATGATGGGCTCTTGTTAGAATATATTTATCAGCACCATCACTAAATTTAATTAATACAGAGCATTTTTTTTCTCCAACTTCTGCCGCGTCTTTGTTTATCAATAAGTGTGGGTTTTCAAATATGCTCGAAAAACCCCCTGTAAAAGCCCAAAAAATTGCATTTAGTAATGTAGTTTTACCTGCACCATTTTCTCCTATAAAAATAGTAACAGGTTTTTCATCCGAAACTGATAATTTAATTTCATGAGTACCGTAAAAATTTCTGAAATTAATTAATTGAATAGAGTCAATCTTCATTTTGAGCCTTTTAATTCATTTTCAATTATTTTTTTTTGTTCTTTAACATCTGATTTTTTTCCATGTGTTTTAAAATTCAGCTCACGAAACTGAATTAATATTCTCTTTGTTATTTTGTGTAATTCATCTTGATTTTTTTGCAATACTAATTTTTCATTTGTTGTCATACATTTCCTTAATAATTATTTATTTTCCCGATACACTCTTCCTTATTGAGCGCATCCGCAGCGAATAGTTTAGCCCGCCTTAGTTCCCGATCATATAACTTCAATAATTCTGCGTCTGATAAGTTTGGACCTACAATAATAAAATCATATAGTTCAGCATATTCTTTACCTAATGATTTTCTCAGAATACGCCCTCTTCTTTGAATTCCTTGCCTTTCAATACGTTGACTTGCTAGGATGAATGCAGTTCTGCAATCAGGTATATCTATTCCTTCATCTAGCACTCTTATGGAAGCTATTGCATCAATTGTTTTATTTTTAAATGCCTCTATTATTAAATTTCTTTCAGCATTAGATTCATTAGAAGTAATTTTTGATACAGTCCAATTTAAGTTATTCAATAATCTAGTTACTGAATTTATTTGCCTAATTTCCTCGCCCGTATCAAGCTCAACATTACCCGTGCCACAATAAAATAATGTAAAAGGATTTCTACCAATATTATTCAAAATTTCTTGCATGTGGGCTAATTTTGCAACGAGATTTTCTAAGAGAGAATCAATCTCTCCTAAATTAGACTCTTTAGTAATTTTTTCTTTTTGAATTTTTTTTCTGATTTCTAAATATTTACTTGCTTCAGAGTTTGTTAACTCAACAAATATTGGATTGTATCTATATGGGCACAAAATATTGTCATCTATAGCCTGCCTTAAAGTATATGTATATACAATACTATCAAAATATTTATCTAGAATTTTTTCTTCTTCACTTTCATATGGAGTTGCAGACAGGCCGATTCTGTAATTAAATGAATTTGGTAAATAATTTATTCTTTCCTTATTATTGTAATGATGGCATTCATCAACAATAATTAATTTATTTGATTCTCTTTTATTAAGTCTTAGTAAATAGCTTTGAAATAACTCGTCATTAAACGATTTATTTACGCATACGATAACAGGATTAATCCTAGGTGAATTTATATTGTTAATATGTCCTTCAAAAATATTTTGAACTTGGTTACTCCATTTATCTTTTGAATCAAATACTCCAATGCAGGACACCTCATTATTTCTCAATATAGACATCCATTGGTGTGCGAGCGGCCTGTACGGCACGGTAATAATAACGACCGTATTTTTAATTGTTTGATTAAATTTTTTAATAGCCTCGATGGCTGTTCTAGTTTTGCCTGTTCCAGTTGCCAGCTCAAAAATTCCTTTATAGTTATTTAATTTCCAATTTTTTAACGTGTCCTCTTGATATTTTCTTAAACCGTTTTCTACTACTTTTTTTATTACTGGATTTGCGTCTGTTTTATTTCTATTAATTGGTCTCGAATTAGGCGACATTTTTTTTGCTAACTCAACTGCCTCATTACTTAGATCGTATATTTCAATATATTTATTCTCACCTCTCCAATCTTCATCTATTTCCTCTTTTATATTTCTTAATCTTTCTGCATCCTCTGGTATCCATGATCTCCAAACTTGTGTTTTATCTAAGTGATATTGGTGTCCAGAATCGCTTTCATTAAATGATCCATCGAACGCAACGATTGATTCATCTTCTAGCAAAAAATATCCAGTTTTTACATGATATAAATTATTTGTTTCAATATTATTAGTTTCATCATAATTTAATTCTTTGAAGTTTTTGGGAACTGCGAATTTTATTTTTATGATTTCCTTTGCTATGAAATAGGCAAGTAGTTCTTTTTTATAATCCCTTCTTTCTGAATTAAGCTTGTAACCAAGTGCTGCTAGTACTACTGTATTTGAAAGTCTAGAAATTGTGGCTTTTCTTTGATCTTCTGTTTGATTATTTTCTAATGTGGTTAATAGTGTTCTATCGCTTATTACCGGACTACAAATTATCTCAATTTTAGTTTTTTCGGTTACCAAGTTATCAATTGCTTCTACATACGAAATTAATGCTCCACTGCTAAAAAATCCAGTTCCTCTTCTATATAACTTTGCGCTAGATAAGCATGGCCCAACAAAATCCCTTCCTATATTATCAGGACCATTTCTATAATTATTTTTTATATTTTCTTTTATTAAATTCATTTTATTTTTTTACTGTGTCTTAGTGTTTAAATTCAAGGTCGGCAGTCAGGGCAGGCATGGAATAGTTGTGATTTTGCTTCTTCTTTATTTTTGAATCTAACTTCGTTTTCAAAGGATACCTTGCTCATCCAAAAGCATTTAGGCCTATGAAAAACTCTGTTTACACTATTCGTAGTAGCAACAAAATATGGATCGGGTTCTTTAGCTGGTGTTCCATTTTTTGTAATACTTTTCTTTAGATTTAGGACAACTTCTTCGATAGTAAATCCTTCAGACTTTATTGTTTCTTCTTGTGCAATTGCTCGTCCTTGAATTACTCCCTTCCATTGCTGAGCAATGATTTTGTATCCACGGTAGTTTTCTTCATGGCGACTCATAACAATTTCTTACCTTATTATTACTACTTTAAGTTTATTTTTTGTTTTGAATTTATTTATCAAGTAATGTACAGAGTTTGAAATGACAAATGCTTAGACATTGTGAACAAAAAATTGCTTTTCCTCTCTCCAATTTTCCCTGCACTTGTAATTCATGCTTTCTTCGTATTCTTTATTCGAGCCAGCCTTAGTTTCGTATCTTAGACTCCTCTCTTTACGTAACAGCATTTGACTAAGGCGTTCCTCGGGTGCGCTCTATCTCTTTGGTAATGTTTTCCGCATAGTACAGATAGCTAGATAAACAGCAATTGATATTTCAAGCATGTTGTACTCCATTCGAATTTTCAGATTCAGGTTTACATATCTTGTTAGCTAATTTATGCAACAGATGGTCGGGGTCAATCGGCTTCATGTCTGTGATGGACTGACTGTCAGTTTTGTGAATGCTTTCCTCAATACTTTCACCTTCACCGAACTTTTTAGTTGAGCTGTATCCGCCAGCCAAGATGAAATTTCGCCTTTTGCAATCAATGATAAAAACTGCGATATCTGAGGCGTGCTCAAAGTCATGCCCGTCTTCAGTTTTGCGATGGTTAAGGTTTATGACGGTTTTGACCACAGCAAGTGAGTCTGAATATTCGACAGACTCTTTGCTGTAGTAAGACCTTCCGATATCCATCTCCCCCACGTAAGCCCAGTCCCTTTGTTGATATTCAAATACGGCCCAAGTAGTGAGCGCAAACAGCGACGCTACAAGGAGTAGCTTAATTTTTAAACTAAACTTACTAAGCATCACCACACCACCATCCAAATTGGGTCGTACAAGCTAACGTAGCAACCACCATAGAAATACCCTGAACCATTAGTCTCCATAGCCTGCCGAGTCACCAATCCCATTTGGACCTTTTTGATAGCTGGCATATTGGTGACGTCATAGTAGTGAAAATCTACAGGGCTAAGTGTTGTTACAACAAACAGCCCTAAAGCAACCCACAGTGGCTTGATGCGTTTTTTTACTAGCCATAGGCCGTAAGCCAATACAACTAGGCAAAGAAATGGCGTGGCAATAGTTCTGGGTACTAGTAGGTGCAGAAATACCAGTAGAAGAATAATCGGAATAAAGGCTACAAGCCTGAGCGCCATTTGGAATCTAGGGTTCATAAGAATTTACTTAATCCCCTATCTACTGAAAAAACACCTGCTGCCGCAAATCCCGCTTCAACTCCCCAGAAAACCTCTCCCAGTCCCGATCATCCTTGTCGGTGCAGATAACAGTCTTACGATTCCCCACAAACTCTCGCCGAACATGCAAGGTGTTACCGTTGAGCGTGTAGGTAGAGGTGTAGCGCAGTGGCCCCAGCGCAAACTTCACGTCTTGGGGAATGCGGTCTATCTTCATAGTGGGCAAGAAGGCAATCTCTATGTTCTCCACATGCCGAGAAGACCCACACCCTGTTGGATACCGCCGCACTTTGGGCGCCTTGCCGCCTGCGAGCGCTTTGATTCTTCCAGGCGCAACGCCCACAGGTATCGTCATGGCGCTCGGGCCTGGAATGTTCACCAACGGGTCTAAGGTGAATTCAGCTTCGACCTTCCACGGTCTGTCTAAGTCCATGGGCTCGGTCTTCAGCACGCGGCCCGTTCCCGATTCTTGAAACCTAGACAGCAAGCGCGTGACAACAGTCTCTTGGTCGCGGTTGACGTTGCCAAACTGAATGCCGCGTGAACTCACCTGAAAGTAGCCGTGCATGGAGGAGGTGCTTTTGCCCGCGATGCTGCCGTCGGGTTTGACTTGCATGCGCACGGTGGTGGTGGTGAAGTCTTTGGCGGGGTCTTCAGCAGGCGTGTGTTTGACTTCGCCCGTAGCGGTGATGACGACGGGCTTTTGCATATCGCTATTGGGCAAG
>Ga0214919_10004217_pt1 | contig 21134 bp, 18 predicted proteins | sample LL1503_MetaG_FD_177994 | JGI IMG/M metagenome (GOLD analysis project Ga0214919, IMG submission 177994) | Freshwater microbial communities from Lake Lanier, Atlanta, Georgia, United States - LL-1503 | ecosystem: Environmental > Aquatic > Freshwater > Lake | place: USA: Georgia | collected... | reverse complement strand
CTAGTTATCCATCTGCTGTAAATCCATCATCTAGTTATCCATCTGCTGTAAATCCATCATCTAGTTATCCATCTGCTGTAAATCCATCTGCCGTAAATCCATCATCTAGTTATCCATCTGCTGTAAATCCATCTGCTTATCCATTTGCTTATCCCTCAGCTTATCCATCTGCGTCACCTGTTTATCCCTCAGCGTCACCTGTTTATCCCTCAGCTTATCCATCTGCATCACCTGCTTATCCTTCTGCATCACCTGCTTATCCAACTGCTTATCCATCTGCTTATCCATCTGCATCATCTGCATCATCTGCTTATCCATCTAATATATCTAAAGCTGATATTGAAAATCTAAAAGAAAAAGTTAATTATAATATAGATTTTGTTGGTAAAAAAATTGAATACATAAATAAATATAATTCGCCTATACAAAAAGATATTATTATTAATACATCTATTCAGACAGGTGGTAATGTACCATTATCTGATAATATACTTAAGAATTTTAATTATAATAATTTACAAAATAATATTATTTCAAATAACGAGTTTGAATTTAAATTTATTGATGAAATAAATAAAGTTAAAAATGAGTTAAGTACTGATGAAAATAAAAATAAATATATGGCTAAAGGTTATAATTCAGTTGTATATGCAATACACCTAATAAAAACAAGTAAATTTGAAAAATATATAAATAAATTAGTTATATTAAAATTATTTAATAATGATGTTACAGGTATTATAAATAAATATAATGAAGATATTAAAAATCTTCCAAATATTAAAAATAATATGGTTGACATATTATATTATGGGCAAATTAATATTGATAATAAAATTTTTTACTATATAATAACTCCATTATATGAAACAAACTTGGTAAAATTAAAATTTCCAGACAAGATTAAATTAGCTAAAAATGTTATTAAAACTGTAAAATATATTTATGATAGTAAATATATTTTTAATGATCTAGCACATTTTAATATAGGATATGATGGAAATATGAATATGATTATTATTGATTATGATACAGAAACATTAACAAAAAAATTAAGTTTTAATAATTTTTGTATGCCTAAATATATTATAGATTCAAATATTAATGATTTATTACAGATTTTGCATCTTAATAAAGAAATTACAATAGATACTAATAAAAAATTAGATAAATTTTATTCAGTAGGTGTTGCTGATATATTATTTCATTTAGTTTTTGTACATTTAAAAAATCAAATTTCATTTTATACAGATTTACTACATAAAAAAATATATAATAGTACTGTAAAAATAAACAACAAAGAAGAAAATTTTAAAGAAACATATCTATCTATGAAAAATTGGAATGAAATTATTGAATTATATGAAAATACTTTAGCTGATTGTATATATTCAAATGTTGAAGATATTTTTTATAATAAAACCACAAAAAAAGGATTACTGGCAGAATCGTATGAAAATATTCATAGTTTAGATGAAATTAGTAAATTACTTGATAAAATTACTTATAATAAAATAGAATCATATTTATTAACAGATAATGTATTAAAAAATCTTAAAAAATATAATATTTCTAATTCTAATTTAGAATTAACAGAATATGGATATAGACAAATTAATTTTATTAATGAAAATTTATATCAGTTTGATTTTTTTGCTCCAAAAAATAATGAAAAAATAAGAATGATTGAATATTATTTAACTTATAATAGATGGTCTATTGTAGAATATGAAAATGATTCCGATATAGATATTATACACGATACTCTTAAATATGCATTACAAACTGTAGGATGTATTCATAGTATTGAATTTGATAATAATGGTCCCATTTTCAAAGTTCATATTAATAAAGATTTTAGAAAAAAATACGGATTTTATTTTGATAATTGTAGAATTATGGAAAATAATATTTTAACCTTAATTTGGTGGTGTATTAATATTACTGATTTATTTAATTTGGTATATTTAAAAACAAAAAAAGAAGGTATACAACAATTAAAAATACTCATTAGTCAATCACCTATTTATATAAATATTGTAGATCATCCAATTATAAAAAATGATTTAAATCATCCATTTGTTGAATTTAGAAAAAATGTAAAAAATGTCTTAATTCCAACAACAGTAAGACCAAATAAACCTATTTATTGCTGGCCATCTAAAAAAGGATATAGTGATATAGGATTACCATTTCATGATATAATGATGTTTTTATTTGAAAGAGAATTTAGTAAAGAAATAAATATATCAACATATTTAAATTATTATAATAATAAAAATAGTTTAATTGAAGATTATAAATCAAAACAAAATAAAGGTATGTTTAGAGGTTCATTTACAAATTGTGTTGACGATGATTTAATATTATCAAATACACCACGTATTAAAGCTCATATAAAATCATTACAAAATAATCAGTATATGGATGCATATGTTGTTAAATCTAGTTTTAATTATATAAATTTTTCTGAAGGACAAATTTATACAGAAGGTATAGATTTTTTTGGCAGTCAAGAAAAATTTATGCTTCCAAAAGATCAACTAAAATATAAAATTATATTAAATTTAGATGGGTTTGCGTCTGCATTTAGAATAATACAAGAATTATATTATAATAGTTGTATAATAATACCAGATAGTGAATATACAGATGTTTTAAGAGATTGTTTAATTCCTTGGAAACATTATGTACCGTGTAAAGGTGATTTATCAAATTTAGTTAATACAATTAAATGGTGTGTAGAAAATGATGATAAAGTATTAAAAATATTAGAAAACTTAAAATCAATAAGAGATGCAATAATATCAATGGATAATATCTTAACTTTAACACAAAGATTAATAATGAATCCAATAAACAAAATAACTCTAACAAGTATAGCTGGATTTAATACAACATCACAAATAGAATATAAACCTGATAATATTATTGATGATGATACAGTTACACTATTATCAAAAAAAGGAACTTTATCGTTTGTAGATTATAAAGGTAATAAAAGTTTAAAAGAAGATGTACATTATAAAAAATATATTAAATATAAACAAAAATATTTAACTCTTAAAAAACAAACAAAATAAACAAAAAACAAAATAAACAAAAAACAAAATAAACAAAAAACAAAATAAACAAAATAAACAAAATAAATAAAAACAATAATATGTTGAACCTAACTAATAGGTTCAACATAATATTTACGCCCTTGAATATTTAAATATTTTAAATATTTTAAATGATATTATTATTTTCCCGTTTATTTATTCCATTAAATAATATAGTATTACCTTGTATTTGATCATTAAAAAGTACATCAAAATTTGAAGAAATTGTATGTATAATAGTTCCCACATTTAAATAATGCCCCAAACTATGTGTTGAAATATTATATATTATATTACTAACATTTGGAAAATTTATTATCATTCCAATATGATATTGATCTAAATGTAAATATTCTTTATCCTCACATTCTGACTTACCTATTAAACAATAAATTTTAGTAGTATATCCTTTTTTTTCAAGCAATAATTTAGGTATATTTATTTTAATCAATGGTAATGGATTAACTTTTTGTGAATAATTATCATTTTCAATTTGCGATTTATCAATAATAATATTTGTCATATTTAAAAAACTTGCTGTTTGTGGTGATGAAGGAATACATATACATTGTTTATCATCAAAATATAATGATGCTATTAAACTAGCATAACCACCCATTGACATACCATAAAATGCATATTTATTATACTTTGCATATTTTTTAATAATATTAATATAAAAACCTATCTTATCATCATACCATTTATTATCACGATCTATAAAATATAAAATCATTCCAGAATGATTTTTATTTAAATTATAATATAACTGAAAATTATTATCCCCCCAATAGCCAAATAAAATGAAAACAATATTATTTGGATCATCATTTATAGGATCTCTAATAACAACATCAACATCCTTGTATATTTTATATGTCTTATATGTTTTATTCTCTATTTCATTACTATTATCATATAATATTTTATTAATTTTATGAATTTTAAATTTTTTTTCTACATTCGAAAAATGATCTTTAAAATTGTTAATAATATAATCATGAGCATTAAATTTAATTATATTTCCTTTGTTTTGATTTATTATCATTTTAGCATTATTTATAACATTATCATGAATGTTGCATTCATTTAATATTTTATCTAATGATACATTATTTAATGACATATAAAAATTGTCATCATTAAAATTAATATCTGTTAAATTTAATAGATTTCTTCTATTATTTAAATCAATATTTAAACTAATATAATAGTCTTTAATTTTATTTATATTATCATAAATTATGCTATTATTTTTTAGGCATCCTGGAAATTCAAGATTTATATCATAAAATGGACTTAATGCTATAATATTTTTAAACCAATAATAATCATCAGCTAAACCATCGGGAATAATTGTACCACCTTTTTGTGATAATTTTAAATATTTATTTTTATATTTTAAATATTTTAATTTATAATCCATATAATAATTTAGATTTTAATTACATACTATATTTATCTTATTTTTTATATGTTAGCCGGTATATTCATTTTTATTTAAATATACTAATCTCATTTAAAAAATAATTTATTATATTATACTATTATATGAAAAGTTCAAACTTTATCAAAACAACAGCAACAATTGGATATATTTATATTAGAAATCATACATCATATGATGTTGAAAATGTATGTAAAATGGGTAAAACTAATAATATTCCTGAAAGAGATTCACAATATGCTACTGGTGAAATTAAAAGAGGATGTTTTGATAATGTATTTCAAGTTCCAATTGAAAAAATGGGAATTGTTGAACGCTTATTACAAAATGAATTCTCTAATTTAAATATTAGATATGACGGTGGGACAGAATTTTATAATAAAGAAATTATTAATCTTATTGAACCGTATTTAATAAATATTGGCATACAGTATAGAAAATTATCAAACCAAGAAATTAGCGATTTGATAAGATGTAATAGAGTAAAAAAAACAATCAAAAAAATAAACATTAAATCATTAATTTCTATTCTTAAATCAAATAAACAATCATTAAATAATCAATATATTTGGAATGAAAGAGAATATCAAAGAAATATAATTAATTATGGTAAAAATGAACTTTTATCAAATAATAAATTATATATTGAATTACCAACAGGAGGAGGGAAAAGTTATATAGTATATAATTTATTTGAATATATAAAAAGTGAATTTATCATTATTGTATCACCTAGAAAAATAATAAATTCACAAAATATATCAGGAAAGTATTTACAAATACTAAAAGATAATTATAATATATTTAATTATTCTACTGATAATAACTTTGACAAATATTTAAGATTATCAACTAAAAAAATTATAATTTGTTGTACACAATCTATTAGTAAAATTTATAAAAAGATATTATCAAACAATATTACTAATATTATAGTTTGGTTTGATGAAGCACATTGGGGAATTGAAGAATCTAGTAATAATTTATATGATGATCCAAATTCACAATTTTGGTTATCAAATAATGTAAATATAAAATATCGTATTTTTACATCTGCATCACCAAATAAAGCAATAATTTTACAAAATGAAAATATATTTGGTAAATTGTATTCACCTATAAAAGTGAAAAAATTAATAGATTTGAATTGGTTGTCAAAAATAAAACCATATGTTTATAATGAAAATAAAAAAAATGTTAATAACATAAATTATATTATTAGCGATTTTAGTGAACAAAATAAAACTTTTGGTTTTAGTTTTCATAATAAACAAAAAAATGCATTTAATTTATTTTACAAGCATTACAACCTATATAAAAGTAATAAAACACAAATTAAACCATTTTTATTAGTCAGTGATAATTTTAATTTTATTAAAGAACCCAAATTACAAGAAATTGAATTGGAATATAATTATAGAGATATAAAAATATATGAATCATTAATTCATAGTATTGGCTATGTTGTTGCAAAATATAGTATGGGATATGATTTTAACAAATTAGATTTTATGTGTCTAAGTGATCCAAAACTATCAATACAAGATATTAAACAATGTATTGGAAGAGGTATTCGACCAGATGAATTAGGAGAAAATGGATCAAATAGAGATAAAATTTTAAATGTATCATTACCTGTATATATTGATGAAAACAATGATAATGATGACAATAAATATGAAAAAATAATACAAGTATTAAAATATTTAATAAATGATATTGAAATACCATTTGAAGAAATAGAATTTAAAAATAGATTTTATAGTAAAAATATTCGAAACAAATCAACTCATAATACTGGAATAAATGAATATGATGGAATAAATGATGTAAAATCTATATTCTTAAATTTATTAGATTTAGAAAATAAAAAATGCGCACAAGCAACAACTTATGAACAAGCAAGAAAAATAATCGCTGATAAAAATATAAAATGTAAAGAAAGTTATTATAAATTATGTGAAACTGATAATAGATTATCTAAAGAACCTGAAGTAATATTTAAGGAACGATTTACAAATTGGATAGATTATTTAAGTATTGAACGTGTATATTATAATTTTGAAACCTGTAAAAATAAAGTTAATGAATATTTATTATCACATCCTGAAATAAAAAAACATTATTTGAACTTATCAATTGTAAGTAATGAATTATGTAAATTAGACAAATTATTTCCACCATATGGATTATGGGTTGAATATTATAATGTAAAGAATTTGAGGGATTTAATTACTATAACAAATAAAAAGAAGATGGTTGGTATTTTGTAATTATATATAAAAATTGATTTAGCTTAATATAAAGATTTAATTTATTATATTGTAATGTCAAAACAATATTCATGTGAACTATGTAAAAAAGTATTTAACCGTAAAAATGATTTAACAAAGCATACAAAAAATAAAACACCGTGTATACCATTAACAGAAATACAACAAGCTAATCAAACAAATGAAGTTAAAATAGATATTAAAGCTAGTCTTATTAATGTATTCAAAAGTTGTTTAAATATATTGAGAGACAATGAAGGTTTAACTGGTGAGAAAGCATTAAGAAATATGTCTTATTTATTAATATTGAAATTACTAGAACCTCGTTTTGGTGATGGAATTGATATTGATAATTATGGATATGATTTTAGTCATATTAATGATGACACGATTGAAACACATAAAAATAAATTATTGCAAATAGTTCGTTTTAGTAATCTATCTAATGAAAATGAAAATAATATTCCTGTAAATATTAAATTTTTATGGGATGATATCTTATCTGTTCATCCTACTACAAAAAGTATATTTTTAAAGGATAAAGGATTTGATATTCAACACCAATCAACCTTTAAAAAATTAATTGATAAATTAAATTCACTTGACTTATCTCAAACTGAATATGATGTTTTGGGTAATGCATATGAGGAAGTTATTCAAGATATTATGACTGGTAAAGTATTAGGACAATTTTTTACTCAACCATTAGTTAAAAAAATGATGGTTAAGTTAATTGATCCACAAATACATGCTAATGGAAAAATAGATACTTGTGGAGACCCTACAATGGGAACTGGTGGATTCCTGATTACCTATTTACAATACATTTTACAACAAGCAAAAGATAAAAATATTAAACCAGATTGGAATTTTATCAAAACTGAAGGATTATATGGTAAAGAATTAGAACCAGATACATATCAATTAGCTGTTTCAAATATGTTAATTTCATCTGGTCATATGTTTGAATGTCTAAAAAAAGGTGATAGTATTCGTGAGCCTATTAAAAGAAAGTTTGATAATATTCTAGCAAATCCACCATATGGAATTAAGGGATTAAAATATGATGATTTTCAATATCCATTAAAAAGTGAATATATTCCTATCAAAACAGATAATGCGGTTAGCTTATTTATTCAAGCAATCATTTATATGTTAAATATTAATGGTAAATGTGCTGTTGTATTACCAGATGGACAAGATTTATTTTCAAAAACAAATACATCGTTAGTTGCTATTAGAGAATATCTTGTGAAAACATGCGATTTGAAAGAAATTATCTATTTACCATCCGGAATATTTACATATACATCTATTAAAACATGTGTATTTTACTTTGTGAAAAAAATAGAAGGGACTGATGTTTTGGAAACCAAAATTAAATTATCTAAAAAAACTCAAAAAGAAATAGGTAGAGAATATATATTTTCAAAAACACATCAAACAACAACAGTTAAGTTTTATAATTACGATTTTAATGGAGATGTAAAAAATCTATTAGTTGAAGTTCCAATTGAGAAATTTGCGAGTAATTCATATTCACTTAATTATGCTGAATATATGAAAGATGAAACTAAAGAAGAACAATATGAAGATGGTGTTGTTATTAGAACACTTGGGGAAGTTTGTAAATTTGATATTGGAGGAACACCTTCTAGAAGTAATAATGAATATTATGAAAATGGAAATAATCTATGGGTTTCAGTAAGAGAATTAAATGGAGGTTATATTTATGATACAAAAGAAAAAATAACTGATTTAGGAGTTAAAAAAAGTAGTGTAAAATTATTTGCAAAAGATACTATATTGTTCTCATTTAAGTTAAGCATTGGTAAAACAGCAATAGTAGGTAATCCATTATATACAAATGAAGCTATTGCTGGAATATTAAGTAAAAATAATGACCTATTAAGTAATAAATATTTATACTATTATTTGACTATTAATGACTTCTCAAAACTTGGTTCAGGAATACTTGGTAATGGTTCATTAAATAAGAAATCATTAGAACAAATAAAAATTCCAGTTCCATCACTTGAACGCCAAAAAGAAATCGTTAAATATTTGGATTTCATATACGAAAAAGCAAACAAAACAAGTAATGAGAAAATTGCAGAATTGAAACAATTGAATGGATTTTGTTTGAATAATCAAAAATTATTTGGTGATAATGAGATTAAAACACTTGGGGAAGTTTGCCAAATTAAATGTGGAAATCATTCAACAAAAAAATGTAATTTTATTGAAGGAGAATATTTAATTATTGGAGGTGGAAAACAACCAATTGGAAAACATAATGAATATAATTGCGATGAATATACAATATTATGTGCATCTCATGGAACAGCAGGATATATAAGTATGTATCCAGTTAAAACATTCTTAACAATGGCATTTGCATTTATTGAAAACAAACAATTAATAAATAAAATGTATTTATATTATTATCTAAAATCAATAGAAGAACACTTAATTTCATTAGGGAAAGGAACGGCACAACCTTGTATAAATATGGATAAATTAAAATCAATAAAAATACCTGTTCCATTACTTGAACGCCAAAAAGAAATTGTTGAGTATTGTGAATATAATGATATACTTATTAAGCAATTAGAAAAAGAGATTGAAAATAATAAAAAACAAGCACAACAATTTATTTCAGGTATTGTAAAAAAACAAGTTCAAAAAGAAGACAATGAACCAATTACAGAAAATAGCGAACTTATTGATGAAGTTCAATATGAAATAGCATTAATTGAAGATGTTATTATTGAACCAAAACCAAAACCTAAAGCAAAAGTTAAAAAAGCAAAAAAATCTACTGTTATTGCAAAAACTAATTAATTACAAATATTTTTTTATTCTGATTTATTAAAAATATTGATATAAAATAATATTAATATTATTATATACATATATAATGGAATCTAAAATGAAACTTGTAGAATTTTGTGCAGGAACAGGAGCATTTTCTTTAGTATTTGAAAAAACTAATTTAGTTAAAACAATATTTGCAAATGATTATGAACCTAATTCAGAAAAAATATTTAATGAAAACTTTACGATAAAACTTAAATGTTGTGATATTAATACATTAGATAGTAAAAATGATATTCCGAATCATGATATATTAACTGCTGGATTTCCGTGTCAACCATTTTCAATAGCAGGAAATCAAGAAGGATTTAATGATGAACGATCAAATGTATTTTGGAAATTAATAGATATTATCAAAAATCACAAACCACGTGTAGTTATTTTTGAAAATGTTAAAAACTTAGAATCTCACGATAAGGGAAATACATTCAAAATAATTACAAATGAGATTAAACAAATAAATTATTTTTTCAAACACAAAATATTAAATACATGTGATATAACACATGTACCACAAAATCGTGAAAGAATATATATTATTTGTTTCAAAAATAAAGATGATTGTGATAGATTTGAGTTTCCAAATGTTATAAATAATAAAGACAAAAAAAAATTAAGCGAATTTATAGAAAAAAATGTAGATAAAAAATATTATTATAGTGATAAATTAAAAGTATGGGATGAAATAAATACTAATATTACAAAAAATATATTAACAAATACAATTTATCAATATAGAAGATATTATGTTAGGGAAAATAAAAACTCAGTTTGCCCAACATTAACGGCAAATATGGGTAGCGGTGGTCATAATGTACCATTATTAAAAGATAATGACGGAATAAGAAAACTTACACCAAGAGAATGTTTTGAATTACAAGGTTTTCCATCAAGTTATAAATTTCCTAAAATGAGTGATTCATCACTTTATAAATTAGCTGGTAATGCTGTATCTGTTCCTGTTGTTGAAAAAATAGTATTTAATATAATGAAAGCTCTTAATCTTGACATTCCAAAAAATAATTCAAATGATAAAATAGAACAACCTATAGTAATTAAACTTGAAACAAAACAAATTAAAACAAAGAAAACTAAGAAAAATAAAGATATAGAAATAGAAGTATAAATATTGAATTTTATAATAATTATGTATTATATAATTTAATAACAATGTCAAAAAATATGAATAAACAACAACTCATTGAATTATATAATGTATTTTATACTTATTATAAAAATTTTAAAGATGTATCATTAAAACATAAAATAAAAATAAGACTTCCTAATTTTCAAGAAGGCATATCCGAAAATATGGTTAGATTATTTATAAAAAATCATGAGAAAAGACATTGCGAATGTTCAAAAATAGGCGATTTATGTGTGATAGACAAAAATAACAATAAATTAAAAATAGAAGTTAAATGTTTTTCTAGTACTGGTCCTACATCTTTTGGCCCAAAAGAAAGCTGGGATGAAATTTATTTTTTAGATGCTCGTAAATTTGCAAATGATAAATTTATAATTTATAAATGCAACTTGGGAAATAATTCAAAAGAATGGTTAAATATAATGATAAATAAAAATAAAAATTATTTAGATGTTTGTAATGAAGGTAAACGACCTTATCAAACTTTGTTTGATAAGATTAAACTAATTTAGCAAAGCTAAATTAGTTTGACCAAGACTTGCTTTTAATTTGATACAAAATCAATTAACAAATATAAAAATAGTTTTTGATGGAAATTTTAATGATATGATAAGTAAAAATAATGATTTCGAACTAATTAATAATAGTAAAAATAATGATTGTGAACTAATTGATAATAGTAAAAATAATGATTGCGAACTAATTGATAATAAACTTATTGATAATAAACTTATTGAAGATGTTATTATTAAACCAAAACCAAAAGCAAAACCAAAAGCAAAACCAAAAGCAAAACCAAAAAAATCTACTGTTATTGCAGAAAATAATTAATTACAAACTTTTTTTATTATAATAAAAACATTACAATTAAACATATAATTATTATATAAATTGGAGTTAATAATATATTTGCATATCTAGATTTAGCATTTTCAATAAACTCTGTATTTTCTTCAGTAACATTCTTATATTTATCATTATTAACATTATAAATATAAATACCGTTTGCTATAACAACTAATAATATTAATAGTGTTGGTACACTATAATAATAATTCTTGGTATTATCATTAGAATTGTAAATAATATAGTATAAATAAATGGCTAATACAATCCATAACATTGATAATATAATACCAATATAATTACCTGTTTTTTCAAAACGATAAAATGATGAGTTATTTTGAGATGATCTATAACTAGATGTTCTATATAAAGTACCCGACGATGATCTATAAACCATTTAATATATAATAAATTAGATATTAAAATAATTTTAAAATATTATTTATCCCGCTTTAAAAATCATCTAATAATTTAAAAGTCGAATCTTTTGATTTATTTAATACATTTGCATTTTGGTATTGTGTTGGTCTTGATTCAAAGAAATTTGTTTTACCTTCAACACTAATAGATTCCATAAAATCAAATGGATTAATAACATTAAAAATTTTACTATAACCAAGATCAACTAATAATCTATCAGCAACAAATTTTATATATTGAATCATTGAATTGCTATTTATTCCAATTAGTGCACACGGTAAACTTTCACATATAAATTTGCATTCAATATTAACAGCATCATTAAACATATCATGAATTTCTGATTCATTAGGTTTATTAGTTAACATTGAAAATAAAAGTACAGCAAAATCACAATGCATACCTTCATCACGTGCTATTAATTCGTTTGATGCACATAATCCAGGCATAATATTTCTTTTTTTTAACCAGAAAATAGAACAAAAAGATCCTGAAAAAAATATACCTTCAACAACTGCAAATGCTAATAATCTATGTGCAAAAGATTCAGTAGATTCAATCCATTTAACTGCCCATGCTGCTTTTTCAGCAATACATGAATATTCAATAACAGCATTTAATAGTTTATATTTTTCATCTGATTCCCGAACTATATTATCAATTTGTAGACTATATGTTTCCGAATGTGTAGATTCCATCATCATTTGCCATGTATAAGCAACAATAGCTTCTCGAATTTTAATATCTTGTAAAAATCTTTCACTAAGATTAATATTAACAATTGTATCTGAAGATGAAAAAAATGCTAATATCATTTTAATAAAATGTTGTTCGTTATCATTTAATTTACAAAAATCGTCATAATCTTTTGAAAAATCTATTTCTTCAGCTGTCCAAAACGCTGCTTGTTGTTTTTTATAAGATTTCCAAATAGCTTCATTTTTAATAGGATATATTGTTAATCTATTATTTTCCGGATCAAGTAAATATTCATTTACATTAATGCTTTGGTTTAATATGATATTTTTAAGTTTAGAATCTAAATTTGTGCGTGATTGTTTAACACTGTAATCTTCCATTATATATATATATTATAATAGGAAATAAAATAAAAATTAAATCAATTTTTATTTTATTTCCTATTATAATTATAATGAGTTTTAATAGTTATAAAAAACCAAAACTAGTAGAAACAAAATTATCAAAGTATTATATTAATAAACTACTTGAACAAAAAAATATTATTCAAGACCAATCGATAAACAAAGATGTTGAATTAGTTATACCTAATGATGATAGCTTATATAAGAAAATTACAAATTATTTATATAAGTGTATATGTTATATGTGTGCAAATGCTCGTCAAACTATAATTAATAATTATGGATTTATATTTATTATATCACTGTTGATTATATTATTATATGTTCGATATCTTGAAGTTGATAGACGAAAAATAAAAATGCAAAAAATAATTGATAAAATAAATGATGAAGAATCTAGTGATTCTAGCGATTCAAACGATTTATAGAAATTATTCTATTTTGATGGTTCATAATAAATTATTCCCTTTGTTTTTAATTGGTTTGTAAATTGTATTCTTATATATCTTACAACTTGATTATCTAATTTAGCACTAACATCATTTTTTATAGTATTAATATAATCTTTAATATTATTATAATTAGTATTTATTTTTTTAGTAATATTAAGATGTGTTTTTTCTGGAATTTCCATTGTTAAATCTTTATAATTATTACTATTCTCATCTATGTTTGTTAAAATACTTAGAATAATTTCTCTATTTTCAGTTAAAGTATGATTAAATATATTACTGAATAAATTGATATCATTATCACTAAATTTTTTTTGTTGTATATTATAAGTTATAATATCTGTAAAATCATATATTTTAGTAACACATGATAATATATCTTTTACATATTTAGTAAATAATATTTGTGGTGGTTTTTTAGTTAAAGCGTTTCTTGCTTTATTTTTTACAACTTCTGACATAGTTGTTTTTGTTATTAATTCTAATAGTTTTGGGTTTTTCTCATATATTTTATATCCTTTATCATTTAATTGATTATATATAAAGTTAATATCATTAATATTAATTTTAGAACCATTTTTTATTTTTTTATTAATACTATTTATATAATTATATTCCGCAAATATATATACACTGTCATATTTCATACCTATACCACCTTGATATTCTTTAAGCTGGATATATTTTTTTTTATATTTTAAATATTTTTCTTTGTACAGTAGTTCATCAAGTGATGACATTATATATTATTATATATAAAAAATATATTATTCTATTATTATTAGAAAATATATATATTTCTAGATTATATTTTTTATCTTAGGTATATCAAAACAAATATCGTCTTGATATTCTTTAAGCTTAATATAGTTATTTTTTCAATAATCAAGTCTCTATTCCATAATTATACAATTATATTTATTTTTACCATACTTAATATTTATAATCTCACCAGTATCATTTTTATGTTCTATAAATATATAATTCATTTTAGCACTATTAATAATACCTTCATTATTTTTAATTTGTTCAATTAATATATTAATATTATTAATATTATCAATATTATCAATATCAGTCTTTATAGTTTTGGTACCGTCAATTTTTTTGATTTTATGAAAATTTTCAGAAGTTATCATATATCCTTTTTTAAAATGATTAAGAATAGCAGATATATACTTGATTTTATTATTTTTATTCTTAAAATTTTGTATAAAATTATTATCATGAAATATATATACTTTTTGATTATCTTTTTTTTATCTTAGGCGTACCAATACCAACACCACCATGATATTCTTTAAGTTTAATATATTTTATTTTATATTTTAAATATTTTTCTTTGTACAGTTGTTCATCAAGTGATGCCATTATATATTATAATATATAATATTTATCCAAATAAATATAATAATATAATATTTTATATTATTTGGTGTATATAAGTCAGACGAATCATGACTTTGAATACTATATTCATTTATTGATTTAGGTAATAATATTGTAATTAAATTATTAATATCAATAGATTCATTATCATTAAATTCAAAAGTTTTAATAAAATACTCAATATATTTACTATTAAAATATATTTCTTTATATTTTATTATATGTTTAATAAAATAGTTGGTTGATATTTCTTCAGTTAATACTAAAATATTATCTATTTTGTCAGTTAATGCTAATTCTGGATTAGAATTTATTTTGATATATGTATCATTTCGATTAATAATAAAATTTGAATTTTTTAATAATAATGTCCAAATAAAACAATAAATTATATAAATATCCTTGTTATTTATAGAACTAGTATTTATATTTAATTTATTATTAAAAAATAATTCATTATATAATGTTTTTTTAGTAAATTCTTTATCAGCATTTTTATATAATATATCAATAATTGCAAATTGTAATTCATTTTTTATTTTTATAATATTTGTTATGTCTGTTTCATTTGTTAATTCTAAATTTTCCATAATATGTTATATATATATTAATAAAAATTTAAATATTTTTTTATAATAAAATTATTTAAAGATTATAAAACATTAATTAAATAATGAGTAAAATGTTGGAAACCACAACTTTTATAGAATATTATGATAATTTTATTTTACAACTTAAAATAATTTTCACAGACAATGAAACAAATAAAATTCTAGATGATATAAAAAATTTATCTAATGAAGAAAAATTAATTAAAGGTAACCTTTTTGTTGATTCAATTACGGATGATATTTTTGATGATTTTATTAAATCCAAAATTAAAATATTTTCACATAAAAACGACAACACAAAGAAAATTTCAGAAAGTCTATTAGATAGTAATTTATGTCTTAAAAATTTATTAAATAATCAACCAGATGCAGTTAAAAAAGTAATTTGGTTAAAATTACATATTTTATATATGACTATAGAATTATTAAAACCAGTTGAAGAACAAAATAGTTTACAATTAGATGCTTTAAATAAAATAATTAATATAAAATCTTATGAAGAAACTAATACACCAGATGCAAATAATACAACAGAAACAAATAATGCAAATAATACAACAGAAACAAATAATAAATTAAAAGATATGTTAGGGGTTGATGTTAATGATCAAACAACAGGTATGATTGATGATATTGTTTTATCATTTGAAAAACTATTATCAGGGGATGCAAAAAGTAATCCATTATCTGGAATTATGGAAATAAGTCAAAAGATTTCAGTAAAATATGCAGATAAAATAAACAATGGCGAAATTGAATTAGAAAAATTAATGAAATCTATTTCAAAAAAAGTTCCAGGTATGGAAACAATGTTAAATGGAATGTCAGGCAATACTTCAGATGGATCAGGTGGTTTAGGTGATTTAGGCGGTATGATGGGTAGTATGATGGGTGGAAAAGATAAAAAACCAAAAGAAAAGATTATAATTGATGATGATTTTTCTACTGCAGATGTTCAAGTTGGTTTAAATAAAGTTGATAATAAAAAAAGTATTAATATTGGTAATGTTCTTAAGATGGCAGATCAATTTGGTGTTATTCCAGGTGGAAAACAATCAGGAACAGGAACAGGAACAGAAACAGATTCACAATCTAATGCTTTACCAAATTTAGGTGATTTAGGTGATTTAGGTGATATTCCGCATTTAGGTAAAATGATGGAAATGATTGGTAAATTAGGAAAAACTGAAACACAAGAAGATGTTAATGCTTTAAAACTTGAGATGGATACATTTTTAGAATCAGAATTAGGTTTTGATGTAAATAAATTAACTAAGGAATTAGAAAATATGAATGAGACACCATTACCTGCAAATGAGACGGCTTAGATTTATATATTTAATTAAAAATTATATAAAAAATATATAAACATTATTATCAATAGTGTAATAATGTTTGACCAAATACAAAAATTAATTAATAACTCATTAATATCGAGTACCTGTATTTTTACTCTAATGATTGCAATTAATGCAAAATATGGATATTTGACCAAGCTTAAAGTACAAGAATCTGAAAGTGTACCTAAAGGTGTATTTTTTGCTATATGGTTGCTAATTTATTCTGGATTAATATTATTATATATTTTGTTATGGTATGATAGAACAAGTTCTAATGCATATGTTTCTGAAAGAAACTATGATAGAACAAGTTCTAATACATATGTTTCTGAAAGAAACTATAATCAATTATTATTTTTTTTAAATATAGTTCATATATTAAATAGTTTATGGATTATATTAAATATTTTACCTAAAGAAAATAATAAGATTAGATTATTATTACAGTCACTTGTTATTTATTTAATGGTATTTTTTTTATTTTTAACTTATGAAAATGTCAATAGTAAAAACGATATGTCTAATATTTTGATTGGAAATGTTATTACATTATATTTAGGATGGGTTATATGTGCGTCATTTGTATCTACAATACTTTCAATATATGTATATTATCCAAAAATAGATAAAATAAACAAGTATTTAGGATTTGTATGGATAGCAATAGCTATTAAATATTTTATGTCAAAATACGAAACAAATTTATCAATAATAAAGCCAATAAATTATGGATTTTATGGAGCACTATCATGGGGATTAATTGGTGTGTTATGGAAATAAAATTATTAAATGTATAAAAATTGAAAATTTATTAATAATTAAACTTATTATTAATAAATTTAATGGATATAAAATATTCTACTGACAATAATGGTGAAACATACCTAAAATTTTTATCTGGTACTCAAACATATACAATTCGTGGATATTCACGAGCAGGTTTGCGAACATCAATATTAATAGATGAAATTAATGTTGTGTTTGATATGGGATATGCTAATGATAGAGCATTTTCATTTGATAATAAATTAATATCACATGGTCATACTGATCATATTGGTGCACTTTATACAGATTATTGTGCTAGACAATTATATAATGTAAATAAACCAAATTTAATTATAATGCCAAAACAATGTATAAATCCGTATAAAATGATTTCATCGGCTATTTCAGAGATGAACTGTGGTAAATCCGGTAATAATATTAAAATATTTTCTTCAATTAAAAATACGATTATTATGGAATCGGAATTATGTGAAACTGAATATGTGAAATTAATTAATAATGGAAAATCAGAACTATATGTTAAATCATTTATAATGGATCATAAAATTAAATCATATGGGTATATTATTTATAGAAAGTCACGTAAATTAAAACCTGAATATATAGGTCTTAAAAGTTCTGATATAATAAATTTAAAAAAAAATTTAGGTGAACAAAATATAACCTATGAAATATTTACACCATTAGTTGGTTATACTGGTGATACATCTATTTATGGTGTTATTAAATATGATGAATTTTTAACTGTTTCATTATTAATAATGGAATGTACCGGTTTTTCAGATGATGATTGTTGTGATTGTTGTACTGGTAAACATATTCATGTAAATGATTTAACTTTAAATTATCATTTATTTGAAAATAATAAAATAGTATTATTTCATTTTTCACAACAATATAAACATATAGATCAAATACTAGAATACTGTAATAGCATACCTGAAAGTTTTAAGAATAAATTATTATTTTTTTTTTAGTTTAAATTTTATTATTTAAAGATTAATTTATATTATTAATTAATGGAAACTAATTTTGAAGAACAACAGCAAGTAGTTGATGAACAATCACAACAGCAAGTAGTTGAAGAACAATCACAACAGCAAGTAGTTGAAGAACAATCACAACAGCAAGTAGTTGAAGAACAACAACCAGTTGAAGAACAACAACCTGCAGTTGAAGAACAGTCACTGCAACCAGTTGAAGAACAACAGCCAGTAGTTGAAGAACAACAGCTAGTAGTTGAAGAACAGTCACAACCAGTTGAAGAACAACAACCAGTTGAAGAACAACAGCTAGTAGTTGAAGAACAGTCACAACCAGTTGAAGAACAACAACCAGTTGAAGAACAACAGCCTGTAGTTGAAGAACAGTCACCGCAACCAGTTGAAGAACAGTCACCGCAACCAGTTGAAGAACAGTCACCGCAACCAGTTGAAGAACAACAGCCAGTAGTTGAAGAACAACAGCCAGTAGTTGAAGAACAGTCACCGCAACCAGTTGAAGAACATCAACAAGCAGTTGAAGAACAGTCACCGCAACCAGTTGAAAAACAACAGCCAGTAGTTGAAGAACAACAGCCAGTAGTTGAAGAACAGTCACAACAACCAGTTGAAGAACAACAGCACCCGGTATTGGTTGAAAATCAACAATTAACAGAATGTCTAAAAATTATTGAACAACAGATTAATAATATTAATGTTAGTAATTCAACAATGGTTAAAAAAGAATTAGCAAATAGATATTTTAATGATAGAAAATTTACAGACGCTATTGAACTTTATACAGAATTATTATTAGAGGATCCATCAAATTACTATTTATTTTCGAATAGATCCGCATGTTATATTAAGTTATCTGATTTTGATAAAGCATATAATGATGCAAAAAAATGTATAGAATTAAAACCACTATCAGCAAAAGCACATTTTAGACTAGGTACTGCTTGTCATGGTTTACAAAATTACGATGAAGCATTAGTTGCATATAATAAAGCAGATGAATTAGAACCATCTGAAAACTATAAAAATATGATTGATATTGTTAAATCTAAATTGATTGAATTAAAACCATCAATATCAGATGATGTAAATTCAGATCCAATGTTTTCAAGTATGTTTGATAAAGTAATTAATAATCCAAAGTTAATGGAAAAATTAATGGATACTAATTTTCAAAATAAAATATTGGGATTACAACATAATCCATTACAAGCAATTCAAGATCCTGATATTATGAATATGATGCAAGAGATGATGAAAGAAATAAAATTATAATTTTATATTGAATCAATAATTTCTAAATTATCATTTTGTATTGTATCTGTAATTATTATTGGTTTTTTTATATTATTAGATAATAATTGTCTAATATTAATATTCTGTCTTGGTGCATTAGAAAAAAATCGTTCCTTTGTTTTAGTTGTTTTATCTTTAGGTGAATCAGTTGATTTTAAACAATATTTGATAGGTGGAAAACCGCCATTTAATGCAGATGATATATTTTGATGTGACATAAATTATTATTAATTAGATTTTAATTAATAATAATCTAAATATTTTATTATCATTTTATTATACCAATTTCATTAAATAATCTAAATATTTATAAATTAAAATTAGCTGTAATCATTTATAAACTAAAAAATTAACTGTAATCATTTATAAACTAAAAAATTAACATTAATTATTAATTATTTATAAATTAAAATTAACTGTAATCATTTATAAACTAAAAAATTAACATTAATTATTAATTATTTATAAATTAAAATTAACTGTAATCATTAGACGTGTTTATAATAAACTCTTTTAATTAGTGTTTATTATAACCTCAATTAAATTAGTTTATTAATAAAAGATATGTTTATAATATTTTTCATAAAAATAAAATAATAAAAATATAAATAAATTATGGCTATATTTTTATAGGGAAAAGAAAATAAGTTTTTACCAAACGCACTTATTAAAAAAAATACGTAATTTTGGTAGTTATGGTTTTATTTTAATTATAAAGTTAATTGATATTTTATATCCAAGTATTTTTAATGACAATTGATAGTGCCGACATAAATATATAACTTATAAAATTTTTACTATAACGATCGTATCTTAATTGTATTTTTTTAGATTGTTTAAATCTATTTATAACATGTTTGTTAAAAGAACGTAGTTCTTTTAACCTAGCTTCAAGAAAAAACAAAGTTTTTTTTCTTGAATGTTCAACACATCCTCGTTTTTTTAATAACATCTTATTGTATTTATTTAATTTTAGATTATCTAATTTAGATATATCTTTTAAATTTCTTATATTTTTATTTGTAATCATATTTTTAAAATT
>Ga0214919_10004216_pt1 | contig 21135 bp, 20 predicted proteins | sample LL1503_MetaG_FD_177994 | JGI IMG/M metagenome (GOLD analysis project Ga0214919, IMG submission 177994) | Freshwater microbial communities from Lake Lanier, Atlanta, Georgia, United States - LL-1503 | ecosystem: Environmental > Aquatic > Freshwater > Lake | place: USA: Georgia | collected... | reverse complement strand
GGGCGCGGCCTTTCCGCACGGCGTCCATGCTGACCCTGGCGTTCGGGGTGATCAACGTATCGCTGTCACTGTGGCTGGTGCAAGAGCACGGCAAGCTGGGTGTGGCCTGGGCCGGTGCAGCGACTTTCTTGGTCGCGATCGTCAGCAACGGTGCATTCGCATGGTGGTGCGGTCGACGGGCGCACGGCGCCGCCGCTTCGATTGGACAGGCGTGACGTTCAGGCGCGTACTCATTCCCGTCATCGGATTCGTGCCTGCAGGCGGCAATCGGGTCCTGTGTTGTCTGGCAACAGAGTTTGTGCGCATGGGCATAGAGGTGGACTTCCTCGTTCTGGACGCCGAGACCCGACCACCGTTCTCGACCGAGGCGAGCGTAATATACGCCAGCAGTATTGACTCATCCTGTATGGCCGATCGCGCCGGAGGCAAGTGGGGCATCGTGCGAAACATCGTGCGCCTAGCGCGAGCGATCCGGCAGGCACCGGCGCATTACGACCTCGTGCTCGCCAGCTACTCGTTCGTAGCTCTGGCCTGTGCAATCGCTGGTCGTGGGCAGCGTACGCTGTACTATGTGCAGAGCTACGACCCCGAGATTTTTGCCACCAAGCGCAACCTCGGTTCGCGGATCGGCGCCGCTCTTGCCTACGTCTCCTACTGGCTGTGCCGGAGCCAAGTCGTTAACTCGCCGCACTACCTGGGTTACTCCGGCATCAGCGCTACTGACTTCGTGCCTCCCGGCGTGGACACCGCGGTCTTCTACCCTCGACAGAGTGCGCCTGAGCTGCTGCGGGGGGCCATCCGCATCGGAATCATAGGCCGTAGTGAGCCGCACAAGTACCGTCCGGTGGTGGACGCCTTCCGTGCGATTCGCCAGCTTAACCCCGGCTGTGTGCTCGTCGTCGCCTACGGTAATGTGCCTGCGGACGTGCTCGCCGGCGCAGGCACGCACGAGATCGTAGTCCCACGTAACGACGTAGAGCTGGCTGCGTTCTACCGCAGCTGCGACGTGTTCCTCGCTCTCAGCGAGTTCGCCGTCGGCGCCTTCTACCCTCCACTGGAGGCTCTCGCCACCGGCACACTGCTGATCAGCAACCGCTTCTTATATGTGAACGAGGACAACAGTTGGGTCGTAGATGGGCCAGACCAGGTGCCCGCGGCGTTCGAGACCCTCCTGGCCTGCTCCACCGAGGAACGTGAGGCGCGGCGCTTACGCGGCATCGACGACATTGCGCGTCAGCTGCCCTGGCCGCACGTGGCGAAACAGCTCCTGGCTCTGGCCGAGCACAACCCGGGACCTGCCAAAGTCACCTACTCCGGAGAACAACCATGAGTTCGACCAACAGATTCGCCAACATTGCCTTCGAGGACTTCCGTCGGCTCGCCCGCGAGGAGGGCCTGTCGATGTACGAACGCATCGGCTTCCCCGACGGTTACAGGCAGGGTCACGAGAAGGCGATCTTCGAAGACATCCGGTACAAACTAACGAATCTCGACCGCGCCTCGGCCACGGTGGTCGACATCGGGCCGGGCTGCACGGACCTGCCGCGCGCACTGATCGATCTCTGCCGGCATCAGCAACACGCCCTCACGCTGATCGACAGCGCGGAGATGCTGGCACTGCTCCCGGACGGGCCCCGCATAGTCAAGCTCGCGGCGATGTATCCGAACTGCACTGATGCGCTCAAGCCTTTACTTGGCAGGGTCGACGTCATCGTGTGCTACAGCGTGTTGCACTACATCCTCGTCGATGCCGCATTCTTCCGCTTTCTCGACGTGTCGCTGTCTTTGCTGGCTCCCGGGGGCCAGTTCCTCATCGGCGACATCCCCAACAACAGCAAGCGCAAGCGCTTCTTCGCCAGTGATACCGGTATATGCTTCCACCAGCAGTTCATGAACACGGCCGACCGGCCGGAGGTGCGCTTCAATCAGATCGAGCACGACCAGATCGACGACGCAGTCGTGATGGCCTTGCTCCAGCGCGCCCGCGCGGCTGGCTTCGACGCCTATGTCGTGCCGCAGGATCCGGCGTTGCCAATGGCCAACCGGCGCGAAGACATACTCATCACCCGACCCTAGGAACTGCAATGACACCCGCCAAGACCCGCCCGCTCGTGATCGTCGGAGACAGCGCCTTCGCCGAGGTGGCCTACGAGTACTTCACCCACGACTCTCCGTACGAGGTGGTAGCCTTCAGCGTCGAGTCGGCCTACCTGAAACGCGACAAGCTGCTCGGGCTGCCGGTCGTGCCATTAGAGACCCTGCACGAACGATTCGATCCTGCAGCCACCGACTTCTACGCGGCTATCGTGTACACGCAGCTCAATCGGCTGCGTGCCCGCATAGTCCACGCGGCGAAGGCTATGGGGTTCCGACCGGCCAGCTACATCAGCAGCCGCGCCTTCGTCTGGCCCAACGTGAAGCTCGGCGAGCACTGCTTCGTTTTCGAGGACAACACGGTGCAGCCCTTCGTCACGCTAGGCGATGACGTCGTGCTCTGGAGCGGCAACCACATCGGCCACCACAGCACCATCGGCAACCATTGCTTCATATCCTCGCATGTCGTGATCTCGGGCTTCTGTACGGTGGGCGATTACAGCTTCATCGGCGTCAACAGCAGCGTGGCCAACAACGTGAACATCGGCGCCGACGGCTGGATCGGGCCTGGCTGCACAATCGGCCGCGACACCGAGCCCAACACCATCTACAAGGCGGCCGAGGCCGAAGCCGCGAAGGTGCCCGCCAAGCGCTTTTTCAAGGTGCGCGAGGCATGAGCCCGATGCGCTGGCGCAAGCTCGGGCTGGTCTGGAAGCCCGACGGCACCCGTCCCTGGGCGCGCACGCACGCAATGGGACCGACGCCGTGGCGGCTGTCGCCCGATGTGATACGTGTCTTCGTGACCTGCCTCGACGCGCAGGGCCGCGGCCGACCGGGCTACGTTGACGTGGCGGCCGCCGACCCGACCCGCGTGCTCGGCAGCAGCATCGAGGCGGTGCTCGACGTCGGCGTGCCGGGAGCGTTCGACGATAACGGCTTGATGGCCATAAGCTTCGTCGAGCCCTCGCCGGGCACGTTGTGGATGTATTTCGCCGGCTTTGAGTTGTGCCATCACATCCGCTACCGCATCCTCAGTGGCGTGGCGGTGAGCCACGACCGCGGCGAGAGCTTCAAACGGTTGAGCCGCGCACCGGTTCTCGATCGTAGCGACGAGGAGCTGTACTTCCGGGGCGGTCCGTTCGCCCTCATCGACGACGGCGAGTTCCGGCTCTGGTACGTGGCGGGCAGCGAGTGGCTGGACATCGGCGGCAAGGCGATGCCGGTGTACGACCTGCGTCACCAAAGTTCGCCCGACGGCCTTAGCTTCGGGCCCAGCGGCACGCTTTCGATGGCCATCACCGGAGACGACGAGCACGGCTTCGGAAGACCCTGGGTGTTGAAGCGCGGCCCGACGGACTACCAGCTCTTTTATTCTGTGCGGCGGCGCTCGCTGGCCGCTTACCGGCTCGGCTACGCGGAGTCAGACGACGGAATCCACTGGCGCCGCAACGACGCGGCGATGGGACTGGACGTCTCGCCGGGCAGCTTCGATTCCGATGCCATCATGTACTCTGCCGTGATCGACGTCGACGGCCGCACCTACTGCTTCTACAACGGCAATAACTTCGGCGAACACGGCTTTGCTGTCGCGGAACTGCTGCGATGAGTCTGGAACTGCTCGAGTACCGCGAAGAGATGGCGACAGACTGGGACACATTCTGCGCCCGGGCCGTAAACGCCACGCTGCTGCATACGCGCCGCTTCCTCTCGTACCACGGCGAGCGTTTCACCGACGCCTCGCTGGTGCTGGTGGAGGACGGGCGCTGGGTCGGCCTGCTGCCAGCCGCCCGGGTGCCGGGCAACCCCTCGATCATCGTCAGCCACCCCGGCGCCACCTTCGGCGGGTTGGTGCACGATGGCAGGCTGCTTGGCCATCGCACGATCGACGCGCTTTCTGCGGCGACGAGTTATTTCGCCGCGCGCGGCGTTACCACGCTTCTCTACAAGCCGCTGCCTTCCATCTACCCCCTGCTACCGGCGCAAGATGACCTGTACGCACTGTTCCGGCTTCACGCTCGCCGCGTGCGCTGTGACCTGTCCAGCACGATCGATCTGTCGGCCCGGCGTCCCCCCAGCGAGCGGCGTCGGCGCGCGCTCAAGAAAGCGCATAAGTCGGTGGCGGTGGAGGTCGGGGGTCCACGACTGCCCGACCTGTGGGCTATCGTGGAGGACAACCTGGACCGTAAGTATGGGGCGCGCGCGGTGCACTCGCCGGCAGAGATGGCCGAGTTGGCGCGACGCTTTCCCGATGCCATCCGCAGTCTGGTCGCGCTGGTCGACGGCCGAGTCGAGGCAGGCGTAATCCTATTCCTGTCTTCCCGCGTTTGGCACGCGCAGTACATCGCCTCCAGCGAGCGAGGCTATGAACTCTCGGCGCTTGACGCTGTATTCGATCGCGCGCTGCAGGATGCGACTGCGATGGGCGCGCGCTACTTCGACTTCGGCACGAGCAACGAGGACGAAGGCCGTGTGCTGAACGACGGCCTGTATCGCTTCAAGTCCGAGTTCGGCGGCGGCGGCGCAGCCTACGAGACCTACGAACTCGACCTCGCGGCAGGCGCCCCAAGCGACGGGCACGCATGCTCGTAGTCCGCCTCGCCACCGTCGTGCCTTCGCTCTTCGCCTTCCGCTTGGTGCTGGCCTGGGGTGGCTTCATTGCCTTGTCGCCAGGTGCGACGCTCTCCCTGCTGGCTCCTGGCAGGGCGAACTGCTGGTTCTGAAAAAGCATGCTCCTTATGCTCGTCCTCCTCGCGGCTACCGCTTCGCTGCTAGTTTTCATCGCGCCTCGCCTCGACCGGCCAGTAGCGTGGACTCTGGGGACCGCCTTGGCCCTGTTGGCAGGGTTTCGCACCGGCGGCTTCGACTACGAAGAGTACCTGCTGAATATCGACGGTATCCGTGCTGCGGCTGGAGCTGACTGGCTGACCAGGCTCTTCTTCGCCAAGGACCCGCTCTTCCTGTTCATCGTAGAGTTTGCCGGCACATTCACCGAGAACCCGCGACCAGTCTTCCTTGCGGTGGCCGCGATATCGGTGTTCACCAAGGTCGCCGCAACAGCTGCCATACCCCGGAGTCGCACCTATTTCCTTGCCATTTACATGGTCTTCCTGGCCCCAGGACTGGAGTTCGCCGCGATCCGCGCCGGTATGGCCATCGGACTCCTGATGATGGCGCTCTACGGCGTCTCTCGCTGGCGGGCTGGCTGGGCGGTGTTGGCTGTACTCGGCCACTACTCCGTCGCGATGGCCTGGATGGGACGTCTGCTCGTGACCCACCGATGGTCCATTGCGACACCGCTTTTACTTGCCGCGCCATTGGCTCTGCCGGTATTGGCTGCGTTCGGCCAGGAAGACCTACGGTATGCGACCTACTTCGAAAATCCCGGAACGCTGTACGCACTATCGTTACCCATCCTGACTGTGTGCGCGATGGCTGGCCTGTACGCTGCACGCCGCAAGTTGCACCGGCCCGAGCGTATCGTCAGCGCCGAGGCCATGATGGCCTCGGCGATATGCGTCGCAGCCACCTTGGTGCTTGCGCTTCCTTTTGTCACGGTGTCCTACCGAATAATGGAGATTGCCTGGGCACTCATGTTGGCCCAGTGGCTGGCTCTGGGCACACTCGGCTCCAGGCATCTTCTGGCACGCATAGCCAGTGGGGGAATGCTGTTGGCGGCGCTTACACTGACTAACGTGCTTGGCGAGAAGTGGATGATCCTCGCCGAGATGGCGCTTTGATGCAGACGCCTTTGTTCCCTCAACTGATCACCGCGCTGACCCAGGGAGCCCGTGTGCCTAGCTCGCGGTTCAGGGTGACGCAGCACGTCGGTTATCTTCGGCTCCGAGGCTTGGCCATAAATCATCTTCCCGCCAGGTTCGGCGCCTATCCACCGACTGGCTTGGCGCGTAGGGCAGCGTGGTTTCCCGCCGCCATGATCGACGCGGCGCAACGGGCGCTTGCGACGCGATCCTCCAGCCTTTGCCTCCTGCAGCGCGAGCTGGTCTCTACGCTCCGTACTGCGGAGCCTCTGATCCGCTGCCCCATGGTTTTCGATGTCGATGACGCTATCTACCTGCACCGTCGAGGCGCACAGTCCGATGCCATCGCACGCCAGGCCCGGCTCGTCATATGCGGCAACCGCGTGCTTGCGGAGCACTACGCGGACATGGCTCCGGTCGCCGTGTTGCCGACCGCCGTCGACACCGTGCGGTTCGCCCCCGCTGCGACCGACATTCGGTCCCCACCGGTGATTGGGTGGTCGGGCTCCTCTAGCGGTTTCGCCTACCTCGAGTGGCTCCAGCCTGCGCTTAAATGGATGCTGGAAAGGCACGCCGAGTTACGACTCGTTGTCATGGCCGAGCGTGCTCCATCTCTGCCGCAGTTACCGCAGGAACGAGTGCAGTTCGTGCCCTGGAGCGAGGATGCGGAGGTCTCGGTCCTGCAGACCTTCAATGTCGGCATCATGCCGCTGATGGACGACCCATGGTCGCGCGGCAAGTGCAGCTTCAAGATGCTCACGTACATGGCCTGCGGGATACCGGTCGTAGTGTCGCCGGTCGGCATGAATGCCGACGTGCTGGCCATGGGCGAACTGGGGTACGGGCCGCGCAGCCAGGACGAATGGGTCGACGCCATTGAGGCCCTGCTCTCCGATGCCGGGCTTGCGCGCCGGATGGGACAAGTAGGTCGACTGGTTGCTCTGGAACATTTTTCCTGCGATGTCATCGCCCCACGCCTTGCCGAGTTGCTGATCGGAGCCGCTGCATGAAGGTGCTACACATCATCACCGACCTTCGGCAAGGTGGCGCCGAAGCCATGCTCGAGAAGTTGGTTCTTGCGTCGAAGATGGTCACGCCCGACGTGGAGCACGCCGTCGTGTCGTTGCGTAGCCTCGGCGTGGTGGGCCCGCGGCTGCAGGCCGCTGGCGTGCCAGTGACAGCCCTGGGCCTTGATTCGACGACCACCGCGATCTTGGCGTTAACCCGGTTGTGGCGATTGCTGCGGGTGCAGCCGAAGGACGTGATCGTCCAGACATGGCTGTACCACGCTGATCTGGTGGGTGGAATCCTTGCCCGCCTGGCCGGACGGCCCCGCATCCACTGGAATCTCAGGGTGACCGTTCACCGGCCCGACTTTCGGCGCGGGACCTTCTGGGTCCTGAAGATGTGCGCGTTGCTATCGCGCTCGATACCACTGCGCATCATCAACTGCGGCCCAGTGGTAATGGATTCGCACGTTGCAGAGGGCTACGACCGCAGTCGCTGCATCGTGATCGGCAACGGCTTCGAGCTTGATAATTTTCGCGTCGACGCGGAATGCCGACGTAGGGTGCGCGACGAGCTTGGCGTATCGCCCGGCACGTTTCTCATCGGAACAGTGGCGAGACTGCATCCCCAGAAGGACTTCCCCACCCTGGCGCGGGTGGCGACGCGGGTAGTCGCAGAAATCCCCAATGCGCGATTCCTTTGGGTGGGTGCTGGCGTGGACACTGACGAGGCCCTTTCCGCCCTCATCAGCGAGCTCGGACTGCGGGACCATGTCATCCGCTTCGGCCTGCGCAGCGATATCCCCAACCTGCTGAACGCCCTCGACCTCTTCTGTTTGTCCTCCCGAAGCGAGGGCTTCCCCAACGCCCTTGGCGAAGCGATGGCTTGTTCGCTGCCGTGCGTCTCCACCGATGCCGGCGACGCCGCTTACCTGCTGGGTGACCGCGAGTGGATCGTTCCTATAGAGTCGCCAGACACTCTAGCATCTGCGCTCGCCCGCATGGCATGTCTTCCAGTAGACGAACGGCGGCGAATCGGCGAAAAGAATCGGAGCCGGGTCACTACTGAGTTCGGCGTTGCACAGGCATGGGACCGTTACCACGATCTCTACCGCTTCGGAGTAAAGCGCTCCTGAGTCGCTCAAAGGTTCAATATATGTGTGGATTCGCTGGCTTCCTGCCCCACCCCTCCCAGCCCGACGCGGATCGGGAAGCCATCGCGCTGGCGATGTGCGCACGCATTGTCCACCGCGGACCCGACTCCCACGGCGTCTGGAACGATCCCAACAGCGGGTTGACACTTGGCCACCGGCGGCTGGCCATCGTCGACCTGTCGCCGCAGGGCCACCAGCCGATGATCTCTGTCAGCGGCCGCTACGTCGTCGTGTTCAACGGCGAAATCTACAACCACGCCGAGCTTCGCCAGCAGCTCGCGCCGCAGCCCTGGCGCGGCCACTCTGACACCGAGACGCTGCTCGCCTGCTTCGAGCGCCATGGTGTGGTCGCCTCTCTTCCGATGCTCGTTGGCATGTTTGCCATCGCCGTTTGGGACCATCACGAACGTGAGCTGACGCTCGCGCGCGACCGCATGGGCGAGAAGCCGCTTTACTTTGGCACGCTGCCGTCCGGTGACTTTGTGTTCGGCTCCGAGCTCCGTGCCCTCGAGGCGCACCCTCGCTTCGAGAGCACGATCGACCGCGACGCACTCGCCGATCTGCTGCAGCACTCGTGCATCGGAGCGCCACGCTCGATCTATGTGCACGTGCGCAAGCTCGAGCCCGGCAGCTGGATGACGCTGCCGCTATCGCGCCAAGCGCGTAGCGGCCGCTACTGGGATCTCGCCGCGATCGCCACCGCTGGCGTGCAGCGCGCTGGCGGCGCGACTCTGGGCGATCCCGACGCGGTGGACGAGCTTGAGCGCCTGCTCGGTCAGGCCGTCCGCGGCCAAATCATGGCTGACGTGCCGGTGGGTGCATTTCTCTCTGGAGGCGTGGACTCCTCCGCCGTCGTGGCCCTGATGACGCGGCAAAGCAGCAGCCGGGTGCGCACCTTTTCGATAGGCTTCTCGGAGCCTGGCTTCAACGAGGCCGAGTTCGCCAAGGCGGTGGCTGACCACCTGGGCACTCAGCATACAGAGTACTACGTCACAGAGGCCGACGCGCTGGCCGTGGTGGAGCAGCTACCCGATCTCTACGACGAGCCCTTCGCCGACCCCTCCCAAATCCCCACCTACTTGGTGTGCCAGATGGCGCGCCGCGATGTGACGGTAGCGCTCTCGGGCGACGCCGGGGACGAGCTCTTCGCGGGCTATAACCGCTACAGCCTCGCGTCGAGAACCTGGCACTCGCTGCAGCGGTTTCCGCTGCCGCTGCGGCGTGCTGCGGCGGCAGCTGCCGTTGCGATTTCTCCGGCCGCGTGGGACCGCATTTTCGGCCTGCCCAACGCGCTGCTGCCGGCCCGGCGGCACATAGGCAACGCCGGCGACAAGGTGCACAAGTTCGCCTCACGCGTGATGGTTGCGCCGAACCAACTGGCCATGTACGAGACACTGCTGTCGCACTGGGACGAGGTCGAGCACATCGTGCCGGGGGCCGTCACGCGACGGCCGCGAATTGAGGCGCTGACCGCCAAGCTGCAGTCTGGTGCGACTGGCGTCGACCGCATGTGCCTCGCAGACCAGCTCGGATATCTAAGCGACGACATCCTTGCCAAGGTCGATCGCGCCGCCATGTCGGTCAGCCTGGAAACGCGGGTGCCGCTGCTCGACCACCGCGTCGTCGAGTTCGCGTGGGGCGTTCCGCTGCATCAGAAGCTCCGCGGCACCGAATCGAAGTGGCTGCTTCGGCAGTTGCTCTACCGCCACGTTCCGCGCGAACTGATTGAGCGTCCGAAGCAAGGTTTCGGCGTACCGCTGGCGCACTGGCTGCGCGGCCCGCTGCGGGCATGGGCCGAGGATCTGCTACAGGAGTCGCGGCTGCGCGCTCAGGGTTTCCTCGACGCTGACGCGGTGCGCATGCGCTGGCGCGAGCATCTCTCAGGTCAGCGAAACTGGCAGTACTCTCTGTGGAACGTGCTGATGTTTCAAGCCTGGCTGAACCGGCGACCCAGGCTGACTGCCCCGATAACATCGTCCATAGGAGCGAGACCATGAAGAGCATCCAAGAGGGATTTGGCTACAACGAGCGCCTATTCGCCGGCGGCGTCCGCGCATTCTTCCACCTCGCGCGGTTCCGTTGGTTCCAAAATGAGCTTCAGCGCCGGCGCATCATCCCGCGCGAGGTGCTAGAGCTGGGCTGCTTTGACGGCAAAGTGCTGCGCTTCCTTCCGCAGCCGCCAAAGCGCTACGTGGGCTTCGACGCCAACTGGGAAAGCGGCCTCGATCTGGCGCGACGCACGTTCGCGGCCCAACCGCAGTTCGAGTTTCACGAGGCCACGTCGCCAGCCGATCTAAAGCTGGCGCCTGAGGACCTATTCGATGTCATCGTAACGATGGAGACGCTCGAACACCTGCCGCCGGAGGACCTTGACGCCTACCTCGCCAAGCTGGCCGCCCACGCAGGTGGCTGGGTGTTCGTGACAGTGCCTAACGAGAAGGGCCCCCTATTCCTAGCGAAGTGGCTCGCTAAGCGGGTCTTCACTCGCGACGGCGAGGCTTACACCGGCCGTGAGGTTCTGTACGCGACACTTGGGAAAACCCGCAAGGTTGCCCGAAACCAGCACAAAGGGTTCGACTACGAGTTACTAATCGAGCAAATGTGTCGACACTTCGACATTGTGCAGGTCTCTGGTCACCCTTTCACGTGGTTGCCGACATTCCTGTGCTTTAGCGTTGGCATCGTGGCTGTACCAAAGTACGTCGCTGCTTCCTGATCGCATGGCTGCTCCGACTGTTTGGCAATTCACCGTCTCCGACTTACGCTCAGAGTTGGAGTTTACGAACTTGCCCGAGCGTCAACACCCAATTGACACACGTATATCGAAGCCATAAAGGCTAGATGAGATTTCTATTCGAGAGGATGGTTGCCGATGATTGATGAAGCCGCTACGAGAGAGGCAGTACAGTTCTTTGTTCGTGCTTGCGTAGGTCTCGCCAAGATCGATCCGCCAGCTCGCATCCTCGACTTCGGATGCAGTCGGGGCGAGGTGGTACGGATGTTGCGTGAGTCTGGCTATGACGCTTTCGGCTGCGATCCGGAAGCCGATTGGGTGCCTGGTACGCCCAATTTGCTGACAATGAGCATGAGTCCTTATCGACTGCCGTTTCCCGATGGCTCGTTTGATGTGGTGGTCAGTAATACCGTGCTGGAGCATGTCCTGAACAAAGAGGAGTCCCTACGCGAGATCGCCCGTGTTCTCAAGCCAGGCGGCTATGCCATGCACCTGTTTCCTGGACGCTAGTACTTGCCAAGGGAGCCCCACCTGTTCGTGCCGCTGTCCAATTTCTGGTCTCCCTCTCCCACGCGATGGTGGCTGGCCCTTTGGGCTGCGCTCGGTGTTCGAAATGGAGCACAGGAAGGATTGAAGTGGCGAGAGGTGCTACAACAGAACGAGGACTACTCAAGCCAGCATCTGTTTTATTGGTCAACGAGCGAGTACGCGCGAGCCGCATCTGCGTCGTTTTCGGAAGTCCGCTGGCCGATGGACTTTTACATCGCGCACGCCACCGGGGGTGCTGCACGAATGGCGCGGCGATTGCCATTCAGGAGCCTATCGGGTGCTTTGCTCCGCGAGACCAGGATGGCGTTTATGGTGACTCGCAAGGGTTGATACGACATGTCTGTACACCTGCTGTTACTGCTACTGTGGTTTGATGAGCAAGGATCGCCTAGCCCTTGTACGGAGCGGGAAATCCAGGCCATCCCAGAGCAGAAACGTGCAATTAGGATGGTGCGATCATGGCCCGCACGAACTTGGCAACTGCTTGGACTGACATAACGAAACGACTGATGGGAACACAATGAACTTCTTCAAGCAGGTTGTCCTGAACACGTTGATTCTCGTGCCATCCGTTCGTCGCCTGGCAAGTCGACGCCACCGCACCGGGATGAACAATGACGAGGCTCAAGTCAACTACACCTATGGTAATTTGCGTCGACACATTGACCCCATTGGTAAGGATGTTCTTGAACTCGGGCCAGGTCAAACACCAAGACTCCTCGAGCGTGCACGGACTGAGGGGGCTCGCTCGGTGAGCGGTCTGGATGTCGGGCCCAAGCCGCAAGGCTGGCCGGATGGGATTTCCCACCAGAGCTACCAGGGGCGTGACCTGCCCTTCGCGGATGGCCTGTTCGACGTCGTCTGGTCGAACTCGTGCCTAGAGCATGTCAGGCACCCGCGCCTCACAGTCGAAGAAGTTCGCCGCGTGCTTCGGCCGGGCGGCGTTTTCGTCAGCTCGATCGATCTACGCGACCACTTCCATTCCGATCGACATCTGCACGCAGAGCACCTGCGGTACCCTACCTGGTTGTGGAACGCGATGACCTGGAACCGCAGCGTCTTTACCAATCGGCTGCGCTGGAACGACTGGCGTCAGCTCCTGGAGGGTCAGGGTTTCGAGCTTCAAGTGTTCGAGCCAGAGCAATGCGAGGTGCTGACGAGTGTCTACGGTCGCCATCCCGCCCGTCACCGATTCAGCCTGGATCAGTTCGCGGTCGTCGGACTGTTCTTCGTAGCCCGGAAGAAAGCGCGCGAGTGAAGAATCTGATCTAAAGGATCGCTCTCCAGAACAGGGGTAGAAGCGTCGGCTAGGGACAACACGAAATCTCTCACGAAGCCGGCCGGAGCGGTTCCGCAGCGGCGTTAGGGCCGCGAGCGTAGCCTGTGCCGCAGCTGCGAGATGCCACGGAAGACCGCTGGGGGCAGCCAGTCCTTGACGTAGTTCTGAAGCCGCATCCGGTTTGCCTGCCGCCGTGTCGACATGACCGTCGAGGTTCAGGTCCACTGCTGCAGCGCCTTCGGGTGCCGGTAGATAAAACGGAAAATTTACGCCGCGCTCGATGGCGACGTTGACGAAACGGCGGTCGCCCTGGTTGAGCAGCAGGTCGAAGCGTTCGTAGAAGGGAATGAAGATGTCGAGTCGGCCGTCGCCATCGAAGTCGGCGATCAGGATCGTCTCCCCGTAGCCGGCTAGGCATGATCCATCCTCGCGCGTGGGGCTGACGTATTCGAATCGCCCCTCGCCTTGGCCAAAGGCTATAAGTGTGCAGTTGACCGGGTTGCCATCGGTGGGCGCATAGACGTTACTGACGATGTCCTCGCGGCCATCGCCGTCGAGGTCAGCCAGGCGCAGGTCGCGCAGCGCACGCCCGCCATCCACCAGGCGCTCCAGCCCCATTTGGCGTAGCGGCTTGCGGGCGTCCCAGGTTCCCGGGACGGCTGCGGCGGCAGCGAAGAAGACCTCGGGCTGGCTAGGTCCCGGCTGCGTCACGGCCATACCTACGAGCGGGCCGATGGGCTGCGTCTGCATGGCCACGACTGGGCGCAGTTCAGAGGTGAATTCGCGCGTTCCAACCTGTGCGACCCATTGCACCTCGGTTACGCGCTCGCCCGCAGCAGGTGCAATGCGGACGAGCAAAGGAGTGCCATCGACCTCGAGTAGGGCGCCGGAACTGAGGCGCGCGCGCGCGCGCAACTGCAAACCAGCGAGATCGCGTATATGCGCATCCTTCAAAATATAGACGGTCGACGTTAGGCCCAGCACAAGCGGCGCGCGCAGGGTCGAGGCCGAAGTCGCCACCAATTCCCCTGAAGAAGTGCGCAACTCCCAATCCGAAAGATGCCAGTCAGCTGCAAGCCGACGCTTGAAGGGGCAGTCCAGGGTGCCCTGGCTCACGCTGTCGCGAACCAGTGTCATCACCAAGGGGCGAGAACTGGTGCACTCCAATTCTGTCCCCTGCTCAGACACCTTGGCACTCAGCACCACAGGACCTATAGACTCTATCGATGGCCCCGAACTACCACCGCAGCTGCTAAGTGCGCCCATCGCGCTTAGTGCGATGACGGCCGATAGACGCCGTGCGGCCCGCACGGCGACGGTTTGAATGGCACAGCAGATCGATCTAGCGGTCACGTGGGTTCCTTGCCTACTATGATACCCGGCAGGTCTGGCGATAAGCGGGAGTGATGACCTTGTCCTGGATCCTAGGCTTCGATTTCGTCATCATTATTCCGAGCCGTCGATCCTGTGCCATACGAAGACGCTATAGATAAGGAATACGACTGGCTGTGCTCCGATATTGACCCATGCAGGCATTTCATCGCCTACTTTTAGTTTGGTTTTTCTGGTGCATGATTCAGCTGTAATAGTCCTAAGGCAGAAATCCCGGCAGGTGATCGTGCCGATTGGCAAACAGTAAATTGTTCGGTTCGGAGATTACTTCATGCACACACCCAATAATGGGGCAACAATTGTTTTAGGCCTAGGTTACGTTGATGGCCAGGGGTCATGTGGGCCCGGTTGACCTGAATCCCCCGGGGACGATTCAGTTCAGTTGCTTGCCCACAGTTGAAGTCATTATCTCTATATGAAAATCGCCATAGTCGCTAACTCAGCCTGGTATCTGGCCAATTTCCGGCTGACCCTGTTCGAACGCCTTCGGTGTAGTGGACACGAGGTCGTTGCGATCAGCCCGATAGACATCCATACCGCTCGTCTCACTTCGAAGGAGTTTCGGCACATTGAGTGGAGGATGAATGCTTCCAGTCGGAACCCTTTGTCGGAGTGGCTAGCCATACGTCATCTCGCCCGATTGCTGAAGGAATTCGACGCTGAGGCAATCTTTAGTTACACACCAAAGGCCAATATTTACTCTGGTCTCGCCCTAGGTAGTCGCAGATGTATATTTGTGCCGAACGTGTCTGGTTTAGGCTACGCCTTCGTACAGAAGAACCTTCTCGCTGGATTGGTGAAGAGCCTTTATCGTTCTTCTTTCACTGCCGCCAGCCATGTGTTCTTTCAAAACGAGGAAGATCGCTCCCTTTTTGCACGGGCCGGGCTTGTTGACCAGCGACCCACCGTCCGGCTTCCGGGATCTGGGGTCGATCTGACCCGATTCGCGGCAGCACCGCTCCCGCTCGCGCAGAGGCGCATCATCCTGTTTGTTGGAAGAATGCTCGTAGACAAGGGCGTGATCGACCTGATCCAAGCTATCCGGCGGTTGCCCCATAGACACCAGCAGCTTGAGGTCTGGCTGCTTGGCCCATTGGGGGGGGAGCATCCCAATTCCGTACCTCAGTCTTCCATCGAGTCCTGGGTTAGCGAAGGCATTGTTCGGTACCTTGGAGAAACAGACGATGTCCGTCCCATCATCGCTCAGGCAGATGCTATTGTCTTACCCTCGGTCTACCGGGAGGGCGTACCCCGATCGCTTCTTGAGGCAGCAGCGATGGGTCGACCTACCATCACGTACGACATGCCTGGTTGCCGAGACGCCGTGAGCGCCGGGGTAACTGGATGGATCTGCGCGTCACGTGATGTTGACGGCCTGACTACGGCTATCGAAGCGTTTATGAACACCCCAGCGCATCTGCTTCGCGCGATGGGAGTGTTAGCGAGGCAGAAAATGGAGCAAGAGTTTGACGAAGAGCTTGTCTTGCAGGCGTATCTCCGCGTTGTCAATGCACCTGGGGATCTGACTCAAAACCCTTTGAAAAACTCTGAAAAATTCAGTCAAGACTAAGTCTTAGCTTACGAGGTCTAATGTGCCAAAACAATATGAGGAAACCCCAGTGACACGCAAAGGCATTATCTTGGCCGGAGGTTCTGGCACTCGTCTTTACCCTGTGACCCAGGCTGTGAGCAAGCAGCTCATGCCGGTGTATGACAAGCCGATGGTGTACTACCCGCTGTCCACGCTAATGCTCAGCGGCATTCGGGATGTGCTGCTCATCAGCACCCCGCAAGACACGCCGCGCTTTGCCGAACTGCTGAGTGACGGTGCCCGTTGGGGCATGAATATTCACTACGCCGTCCAACCCAGTCCGGACGGGTTGGCGCAAGCCTTCATCATTGGGCACGACTTTGTGGCCAATCAGCCCAGCGCCCTGGTGCTGGGCGACAACATTTTCTACGGCCATGACCTGGTGAAGCAACTGCACAGCGCAAATACGCGCACCAGCGGTGCCAGTGTGTTTGCTCACCATGTGCACGACCCGGAACGTTACGGAGTGGTCGCGTTTGATGCGCAACAGCGAGCCATCAGCATTGAAGAAAAGCCCAAGTCGCCCCAAAGTAACTACGCGGTGACTGGCTTGTACTTCTACGACCAGCAGGTGTGTGACATTGCCGCAGACATCAAGCCTTCTGCTCGTGGCGAGCTGGAGATCACCGACGTGAATCGCCGCTACCTGGAGCAGGAGCAGTTAAACGTGGAGATCATGGGCCGGGGCTACGCCTGGCTGGACACCGGCACCCACGACAGCCTGCTAGAGGCCGCCAGCTTCATTGCCACGCTGCAAAAGCGCCAAGGCCTGCAAGTGGCTTGCCCCGAAGAAATCGCTTACCGACAGGGTTGGATCAACGCCGAGCAACTGGCTGCCTTGGCAGATCCCTTGAAAAAGAACGGCTATGGGCAGTATCTGCTCAGCCTGCTGAAGTGAGCCGAGCGATGCCCTACGTAGTGACGCCAACCGCACTGCCCGAAGTGTTGATTTTGGAGCCTAAGGTCTTTGGTGATGACCGCGGCTTCTTCTTCGAAAGCTTCAACCAACGAGGCTTTCAGCAGGCGACCGGCTTGGATGTGAACTTCGTTCAAGATAACCACAGCAAGTCCAGCCAAGGGGTGCTGCGTGGTCTGCACTACCAGATCCAGCACCCGCAGGGCAAACTGGTGCGTGTAACGCAAGGGGCTGTGTTTGATGTGGCGGTTGACCTTCGCCGCTCAACTTCGTCGTCCCTGAAGAATTCAATTTCAAGCAACCGCCACTGGATTTGAGGGCCGCATGAACGCCATCAGGTCCCGGTGGTCGGTGAACCAAGCCACGACAGCGGCCACTGCCGATGCCGGCAACAGACGCAAAAAGGCCGTCAGGCCCTTGCGGGCGATGGCCCGCAGCAGCCACCGGATGTTGTAGCCCGCGGCGCACAGCACCGCATGCAGCCTGTCGCCAATCTCACCCTTCAGATGGCAACGGTCCATCCGGTTGTCGGCCTTCAGGTGCCCGATCACAGGCTCGATGGCGTTGCGCCGTTTGATGAGCTTGAGTCCTTCAGCGTCCAGCCTCTTGGCCTTACCACGATGCGTGATGGTCAGCCCCGGGTTGTCGGCATCCACGCCGCGGTAGCCCAGGTCCACCACCGCGGTGGTGGGCTTGATGCCACTGTCCTGCAGCAAGATGGTGGTCTGCTCGATTTGTTCATGCAGCGTGTGGCCATCGAACGGCGCACCAGTAAACGCACGGGCGCCGACGATGAGATTGCCCTTGGCGGTGACGGCGATGCCCACCTTCGCCCCAAACTCGAATGGGGTGCGGGCCTTGCCTTTGCTGAAGCAGTGGGCCTCAGGGGCATGCCAGCTGTAGAGCTTGGGCTGCCCACCCTTGATCTTCTTGCCCTTGGTCTGGTCGAAGACCCGGTCAGCCTTGGCCAAGGTGCTGGCCATGGCGTCCCGTGCGGCCTGGCCCAGCGGGCTGAGCTTGCGGTCAATCTCCCTGCGCAGGCGGCCGACGATGGTGCGTTGGCGCTTGAGTGTCTTGCGCATGCGCTTGTATTGCTTGGCATGGGCGTAGCGCCCAGCCTTGCGGCACAAGTGGCGGCCTTGCTTGGTGAAGGTCTGCTTCAGTTCGATCCCCTGGTCCTTGGCGGCAGCCACCAACTTGGTCCGCGCGGTCTCCAGCATCTTGGCGTCCGTGGGGTAGGCGATGGCCTTGTGCTGGATGGTGGAGTCGACGATGACGGTAGACAGGCTGGCCTTGGAGATGAGCTTCAACGTGAGGGCCACATTGATCGTTTGCTGCAGCAGGGCCTCCACACCTTCTTCGCCCATGGCCTTGCGGAAGTGGACCAACTGGGTGGGGTCGCAGGGCCAGCGGTGCTCGAAGTAATCCATACCCGAGAAGTACTGCCAGGTGGGCGTCTCGGCCCAGCGCTCAACGACCCCCTCGTCGCTCTCGTTGAAGGCGTGCTTGAGGTACAGCAGCGAGATCATCAGGCGCAGCGGCAGGCGGGGACGACCGGCTGGCGAGATGCCGGCACCGACCACCTTGGCCACGCCACCGAACAGATCCACGTCCTCAATTTTCTGGCCAGCGCGCACGGCCTTGGCGAACAGGTGGGCGATCGAGGCCTCCAGTTCCTGCCACGGCATGCGCGACGCGAGCACGGCCAGCGGGTGGCGCAGATCGATCATCTGATCCAAGCGGCTGCGGAAAAAGTCGGCCGTGTCGGTCATCGAGGGGATCTCCCAAAAACTCCCAGAAAACGAAGGTATCTGGGGGTAAAACTGGGAGAAATTATCCATTGAAAACACTGACAAGTCCAGTTAAATCAATGGGTTATGGATTTTTAAGGGGCGACAACTTCGGCAAATGGGTGGGCGTAGAGCTGTCTGCAGACAACATGCGCCAGCTTTGGATTCCGCCGGGTTTTGCGCATGGCTTTGTGGTGACCAGCGAGTCTGCCGAGTTTCTGTATGAGACGACAGACTACTGGTACCCGGAGCATGAGCGCAGCTTGCTGTGGTGCGACCTTACAGTGGGTGTTCAGTGTCCCGTGGATGGCGAGCCCAAGCTGGCAGCGAAGGACGCAGTGGGCAAGGTTTTGGACGAAGCGGATTGCTTTTCTTGAGTCACTGAAGCGATCGATTGGGCGGCCGCTGGAATCCATCACGATCCCAAGGCCAGAGTTCTACATCCCAGCGGTTCTTGACCTTTCGCACCATCTTCTTTGACAGTGTGTCTGCGATACGGCCCATGAAATCTAATGATCGCTGTGCGTAGGGACCGCGCTTTTCAGCGTCTCGCTCGTAAGTCATCCCTTCATGCAGCGCCATCATGTCGGCGCGTTCCTGCAGCACGGGCGATGCATTGAACACCCAGTCGACAAAGTCAATCTCCTCTGGCATCCACTCACAGGCGGCGGAGTCGAGATAGTCAACCGCCCATTCCGGGCCATGCACATTGCTGGCGTGCCAGTACAGGTGTTCTGACATCACCGTGCGCCCGGTCAACCCCTCCGCAATGTAGGGGTTCGCGGCAATGCCCCGCCGCAGGTAGGTGCAGGCCGCCACATAGTCCCCATCCCGAAACGCAATCAGCGCCGTCTGGTACCAGTGGGCTGGTGAATTGGGCGCGCCCTTCAGGTATTCCTTCATGGCGGCTGGGTGGTCGCCCTGGAGCAAGGCGATATCACCCAGCAAAAAACGCACGCCGATGTTGTCCATGGGGCACCAGGTCAGCATCTGTTTGGCCAGAGCCATGGCGGCTTCGCCCCCTTTTGCTTTGTCCCGCCGGCGCATCAAGCCCAGCAGGGTGCCGTGCGCCAGGCGCAGGAAGGGCCGGTTGTCCACCTCACCCCAGGTGATCTGGCCTTTGAAACCTTTGGGGATATGTGCCAGTGCCTGCTTGTAGGCCCGTTCATACACCTCGGTGGCTTCATCCTGCAGGCCCAGTTCCCACAGCCGGTTGGCAATGAAGTTCTGAATTTTCAGGTTGTAGGGCGTGGTGGCTTCCAGCTTGCGCGCTTGCATCAGCGCCAGCTTGTGGCTGAGCTGGCCGGCCTCCAGCTTGTCGATCAACACATCCAGGGCTTCTTCGTCCTGCCATTGGCGGCTGAAACGGCCGTACTGGGTGGGTTTGCCGGTTTCTGGGTCGTCGAAGGTTTCGATGGTGAAAGACAGGGAGGAGGACTCCGGGCTGGGGGCTGAGGGCTGAGTGGAGGCTGGGTCAGGTTTTTTCTTGGGCATGGTCGGGTTTTGTGGCTTCGGGGTGGTTGGGCGCGGCAGCGGCCTGGCCAGCGTGGGTGGTATAGATACGGCCGTTGTTGGCCACATAGCGGCGCAGATCTGGCGCCATGGCATCCGGCACAATCAACACCGTCATCCCCATCGCCTCCGCCATGCGCTCGATGGACGACAAACGCGGATCGCGCTTGCCGCTTTCAATCTCTGACAAATGCTGCGGCGACATACCCACCTTGGCAGACAACATCTCCAGCGTCAGACGACGCTGGTTGCGCTGGCGGCGCAGGAAGGCGGGAATCAAAGTGTCCATGGGTGAAGCGTAGCGCAGCCACGGGAAAATCGTTCATACGATCGTTTGAATTCGTGCACGCCGAACACGAATCTGCCGCCCCTCTAGTCAGCCAAGTTCTGACGTTTCGCCAAGATCAGCGACCACTATTTCAGTTTGCTGCTGCACCGCCTCTTCCATGCTGACGGTGTTCACCACAAGCTCAAACTGCTCCAGGATCTCGGGCTCGTAGCGCTGGATGTAGCTGTTGACCGCAGCGTTGGAGAGCAGCTTGGTCAGGTAGCCCTTGGCCACGACCAGGTTGAGCAGGTCAGAGCCATAGTTCTGCTCGGCGTCTTTGTACTGGGTCTGCACCTGGCTCATTTCCTTCTCAAGCTTGACGATCTGCTCGATGGGTGAGGTTTTGTCTCGCTCGGCAGGCTTGAGGTCGGCCCGCTGCTCTGGTGGCGTGGCTTTGAGCAGGGCTTCGGCATGGGCCACGGTAATGGTGTTGCTGGCGATCATCAGCTCGACCGCCTCCACCTGGCGGGCGGCCTTCATATTGCGCAGGATGCGGGTGACGTCTGGGGTGAACTGCTTGTCCTGCAGTAGCTCTATGGCCTCGGGGCAGATGCCTTCGAGCAGATTGATGCGCCGGTTGATGGAGCTGAGGTTGACGTTGAACGCCCGGGCCAGCCGCTCCTTGCTCACGCCGCGGTCGATGGCGCGGCGGATCATGTAGTGCTCGGCAATCGTCGACAGTCTATTTATGTGGTGGTTGTAGGAAAAAGTCTCGTCGTCACGTGCCAACAAGCAGGGACCGGCGCTCATGCCCAATTCCTTGAGTGCCAGCACGCGCAGGTGCCCATCGAGCACCAGGTACTCGGGCTTTTTGCGATCGGGCTGGATGACGGACAGCGGTTCGATCAACCCGACCTCGTTGATGCTGGAGACGATCTGCTTGTACTTGCGGGTGCTCATCACGCCGTCGGGCACCTTCTTGCTGGGCAGCAGTTGGTCCAACGGCACCTGGTAGGTCTCCAGCTCAAAGCCCAGCAGAGTGTTGAGCGGCGCTGTCGGAAGGTTCGGGCCGTCGTGGTGATCGTCGCCAT
>Ga0214919_10004215_pt1 | contig 21139 bp, 24 predicted proteins | sample LL1503_MetaG_FD_177994 | JGI IMG/M metagenome (GOLD analysis project Ga0214919, IMG submission 177994) | Freshwater microbial communities from Lake Lanier, Atlanta, Georgia, United States - LL-1503 | ecosystem: Environmental > Aquatic > Freshwater > Lake | place: USA: Georgia | collected... | reverse complement strand
GCTCGTACGTCGCCGGGCTGTTCGGCAAAGGCCACGACGCGATACTCAAGAAAGTCGCGGAGGAGGCCGCCGAAACGCTGCTGGCGGCCAAAGACGGTGATAAACTGCACGTCGTGCGCGAAACCGCCGACCTGTGGTTTCACTGCCTGGTGTTGCTGGCGTGGCACGGACTGACGAGCGACGACGTGCTGGCCGAATTGCACCGGCGCGAAGGCATTTCGGGCGTCGACGAGAAAAAGTCGCGCAAGTGACCGCGCGCAACGGCGGCGGCGCGCAAACAGGTCAAAGTTAGGCGCAGACGAAACTACACGAAAAGCCGCGCGCTCGAGAGCGCGGGCGTTTTCAAGTCAGGGGAGTGGGAACATGGGTTCATTAAGCATTTGGCACTGGCTGATCGTGCTGGTGGTCGTGGTGCTGATATTCGGCACCAAGAAGCTGCGCAACCTGGGCGGCGACCTCGGCAGCGCGGTCAAGGGCTTCAAGGACGGCATGAAGCCGGAAGACGACAAGCCGCAGCCGCACGCGGAAATTCACCCCGCCACCGGCCAGACCATCGAAGGCGAAGTGAAGAAGGAAACGCAGTCGAAAGTGTGAGGCGCAAGGCCGACGGGGCAAAGCATGGCCTCCCCGTTTCCGGCCCCTCGCTCCCTATTTCATGTTCGACGTAGGATTCTCCGAAATCGTCGTTATCGCGGTCGTCGCGCTGATCGTGATCGGGCCCGAGCGCCTGCCGAAAGTGGCGCGCACGCTTGGCCATCTGTTCGGACGCATGCAGCGCTATGTCAACGACGTGAAATCCGATATCTCCCGCGAAATGGAACTCGATGAACTGCGCAAGCTGCAGGCGAGCGTGCAGGACGCGGCGCACGCCATCGAGCAGACGGTGACCAAGGAAGTCAGCGCCACCGAATCGCAGTTGAACAGCATCGCGACAACCGCGCAGGAAGCCGTGCAGCCGGCGGCGGAGCCGGCGGTCGCGGCTGGCGCCGACGCCATTGTTACGCCGGCGACCAGCGCGCAGCTCGAACTCGGGCTTGACGCGGCGGCGCAGGCGGCGCGCAAGCAAACCTGAACACGACGCCGCGCACCAGACGCGCGGCAACCCCCATGAGCACACAAGATACTTTCATTTCCCATCTGGTCGAATTGCGCGACCGGTTGCTGCGCGCGATCCTCGCCGTACTAATTGTGTTCCTGTGCCTGTTTCCGTGGGCCAAGGACATGTACACCCTGCTGGCGCAGCCGCTGCTCGCGGTGTTGCCGCAGGGCGGCCAGATGATAGCCACCGACGTGGTCGGCGTGTTCCTGGTGCCGATGAAGGTCGCGCTGCTGGTCGCGTTCGTGATCGCGCTGCCCTACGTCCTGTTTCAGATATGGGCGTTCGTCGCGCCCGGCCTTTACACGCATGAAAAACGGCTGGTGCTGCCACTCATCATTACCAGCACGCTGTTGTTCATCGCCGGCATGGCGTTCGCGTACTTCCTGGTTTTTCCGGTGGTGTTCACGTTCATGGCGTCGATCGCGCCCGAAGGCGTGGCGTGGATGACCGACATCGAAAAGTATTTGAGTTTCGCGCTGACCATGTTCGTTGCGTTCGGCGTTACGTTCGAGGTGCCGGTCGCCGTGGTCCTGCTGGTGCGCATGAATATCGTTACCGTCGAAAAGCTGCGCGAGATCAGGTCCTATGTAATCGTCGGCGCATTTGTGATCGGCGCGGTGTTTACCCCGCCGGACGTGATTTCACAGTTGATGCTGGCGGTGCCGCTCTGGGTCCTGTACGAACTCGGCATCCTGGTCGCCAGCATGATGGCGAAGCCGCAGGCGGCGGACGGCGACGCAACGGCGCCCGCCAAACCTGAAGCCGAACCGGGCAAAGACTGATCCGGCACCGGCTTTAGCGCGTTATTTCTCGTCGCGCCGCGGTTTCGGCCGTTTGCCGACGCTTACCTTCACGGCCATTTCGTTTTTTTCGCGCGTCACCTTGAGCGTCGCGACGGTGCCCGGCTTCAACGCCGAGATCAGGTTGAGCGTGCTTGCGTAATCGGTCACCGCCTTGTCCTCGACGCCGACCAGCACGTCGCCGGGCTTGATGCCCGCCTTGTCGGCCGGACTGGCGTTGACCACTTCCGTAATCAGCGCGCCGTTGACTTTCGACAGCTTGAGCGTTTCGGCGAGTTCCGGCGTCAGGTCCTGCACGCCGATGCCGACCCAGCCGCGCGTCACCGTGCCGTTTTCGATGATTTGCTCCATCACCTGTTTGGCGAGGCTGGAGGGAATCGCGAAGCCTATGCCCTGCGAGCCGCCGCTGCGCTTGTAAATCGCGGTGTTGATGCCGACCAGGTTGCCGCTCACGTCGACCAGCGCGCCGCCGGAATTGCCGGGGTTGATGGGGGCGTCGGTCTGGATGAAATTCTCGAAGGTGTTGATGCCGAGATGGCTGCGGCCGAGCGCGCTGATGATGCCAGAAGTGACGGTCTGGCCGACGCCGAACGGATTGCCTATGGCGAGCACGATGTCGCCGACACGCGCCTGCTCGGACAGCGCGAAGGTCGCCGCCGGCAGATTCTTGAGATCGATTTTGAGCACTGCCAGGTCGGTTTCCGGATCACTGCCAACCACGCGCGCCTTGGCGCGGCGCATATCCGACAGCGCCACTTCGATTTCGTCCGCGGCTTCGACCACGTGCTGGTTGGTCAGCACATAGCCCTTGTCGCTGACGATTACGCCCGAGCCGAGGCTGGAACTGCGCCGCGTCTGCGCGTCGAACTGCTCGCCGAAAAAATAGCGAAACACCGGGTCTTCCATGAACGGATGGCGCGGCACCTTGGTTTCCTTGCTGGTGTAGATGTTGACCACCGTCGGCATCGCTTTTTTGGCCGCTTCGCTGTAGGAAGCGATTGGCCGGGTTGGCGTAACGGCCGCTTCGTGGGTGGTGACGACATCCACGCTCGCACGCGAGTTCAGTCCCAGCAGGTCGGGGCGCAGAGTCGACACCACGAACAAAATGCCGAGGCAGATCGTGGTGGTCTGGGCGAAGACGAGCCAAAGTTTGCGCATAGTGTCAGGCCGGGTGGTTCAAGGTTTCAAGCGGGTTACAATGCATGAAGGGATATTCAATTGCCATCATCCGTCATGCAACGCACCGAACTCGCGACTTATCTCAACCAGTATCTCGATGTCTCCCGTTTCCGCGATTATTGCCCAAACGGGCTGCAGGTGGAAGGGCGCGCTGAAGTCCGCACTATCGTGACCGGCGTCACCGCTTCGCTCGACCTGGTGCGCGCGGCCGTCGAGCGCGGCGCCGATGCGCTGCTCGTGCATCACGGTTATTTCTGGCGGGGCGAAGACCCGTGCGTGACGGGCACGCGCCGCGAGCGCCTGGCGTTGCTGCTCAAGAAAGAACTAAACCTTTTTGCCTTTCATCTGCCGCTTGATGTGCATCCCGAAGTCGGCAACAACATGCAACTCGCGCGCGTGCTCGAACTGCCCTATGCCGGCAGGTTCGGCGAGCAGGACCTCGGCGCGCACGGCGCTTTTGCCCGCCCGATTACACTCGGTGAACTCGCCCGGCGCATCGCGGAACGTCTCGAGCGTGCGCCGCAAATCATCGGTAACGAAACGAAACCGCTGCACCGCGTCGCGTGGTGCACCGGCGCCGCGCAAAATTATCTCGAAGACGCGGTGCGTCTCGGCGTCGATGCGTTTATTTCGGGCGAAATATCGGAACAGACGGTACATCTCGCGCGCGAGTCCGGTGTCGCGTACATTGCCGCGGGCCATCATGCGACGGAGCGTTACGGCATACGGGCGCTCGGTGAGCATCTCGCAGCGCGCTTTGGCGTCGCCCATCATTTCATCGACATCGCCAATCCCGTATAGCCCGTTTTTGGGCGTTTTTGGGCGCTTTCGGGCCGGTGAAATCACGCGCAATCACCTGAAGCAATGGACTATTTTCACGTTTCGCTTAAGTTTTTGCGCGGAATTCGCTAAACTAACGCTTTTTTGTCCAATTGCCAGCGGGGAATTCCATGTCTGATCAGGAAGTGGATAAGGGTAAACGAGGTTTTCTGATGGCCGCCACCGGGGTTGTCGGTGGTGTCGCCGCAGCGGCAACGGCAGTGCCGTTCGCCGGCAGCATGTTTCCATCCGAACGCGCCAAAGCGGCGGGTGCGCCAGTCGAGGCGGACATCAGTTCGCTGGCGCCGGGCGAAATGAAAATCGTCGAATGGCGCGGCAAGCCGGTGTGGATCGTGAGCCGCACCAAGGAAATGCTCGACGGCATCCAGAAAAATAACGGCCGCGTGTCCGATCCGAAATCGGAAGTCCCGCTGCAGCCCGACTACGCGAAAAACGAATATCGCTCGATCAAGCCGGAAATCATCGTGCTCGAAGGCGTGTGCTCGCACCTCGGCTGTTCGCCCCAGCTTAAGTCGGTCGAAGCCAAGAACGACATGGGACAGGACTGGACCGGCGGCTTCTTCTGCCCCTGCCACGGCTCCAAGTTCGATTTTGCGGGCCGCGTCTTCGCGGGCTCGCCGGCACCGGTGAATCTGCGCGTGCCGCCTTACAAGTTCGTCGGTGACGCCAAGATCATCATCGGCGACGACAGCAAGGGGGCGTAACCATGGCCGCAGCGAAAAAAACTCCCGTTACGATTACCTGTGCAGGCCCGCTCAATGGCGCGCTCAGCGGCGTATTGACCTGGGTCGACGCGCGTTTCCCGCTGGTGAAGATGTGGGAAGAGCAGTGGGGCAAGTACGTAGCGCCCAAGAACTTCAACTTCTGGTACTACTTCGGTTCGCTGTCGGCATTCGTGCTCGTGCTGCAGATCGCCACCGGCATCTTCCTGACCATGAACTACAAGCCGGATGCGGCGCAGGCGTTCGCTTCCGTCGAATACATCATGCGCGACGTGTGGGGCGGCTGGTTCATCCGCTACATGCACTCGACCGGCGCCTCGCTGTTCTTCATCTGCATCTACCTGCACATGTTCCGCGCGCTGCTCTACGGTTCGTACCGCAAGCCGCGCGAGCTGCTGTGGATATTCGGCATGCTGATCTACCTGTGCCTGATGGCCGAAGCGTTTTTCGGCTACCTTCTGCCGTGGGGCCAGATGTCGTACTGGGGCGCGCAGGTAATCGTCAACCTGTTCGGCGCAGTGCCGTTTATCGGAGAAGACCTGTCGATCTGGATCCGTGGCGACTACGTGGTGTCGGATGCAACCTTGAACCGTTTCTTCGCGTTTCACGTCATCGCGATTCCACTGGTGTTGCTGGGCCTCGTTGCCGCGCATTTGACCGCGCTGCACGAAGTCGGCTCCAACAACCCCGACGGCGTTGAAATCAAGAATCAGCCGAAAGACCCGCAGACCGGGCTGCCACTCGACGGCATCTATTCGCATCCGTATTACACCGTCAAGGATGCGCTCGGCGTGGTCGTGTTCCTGATCGTGTTTTCGGTCATCATGTTTTTCGTGCCGGAAATGGGCGGTTACTTTCTGGAGTACAACAATTTCATTCCGGCCGACTCGCTGAAGACGCCGCCGCATATCGCGCCGGTGTGGTACTTCACGCCGTATTACTCGATCCTGCGCGCCATACCGCCGCTTTTCAATTCGCAGTTCCCGGGCGTGCTGGGGATGGGCGCGGCGACCATGATCATGTTCCTGCTGCCGTGGCTGGACCGCAGTCCGGTCAAGTCGATCCGCTACAAAGGCCCCGTGTTCAAGGGCGCGCTGACGATATTCGTCATCGTCTTTTTGGTGCTGGGTTACCTCGGCACCGAGCCGACCAACGTGTGGGGACAGTTCGGCGCGTGGATGGGCAATGCCGACGTCGCTACCGTCGTCGCGCGTATCTGCACGGCCATCTACTTCCTGTTCTTCATCCTGATGCCGTGGTATTCGAAAATCGATGAATGCAAACCTGAACCCGCGAGGCTGACATGGTAAGCGCCTATAGCAGCACGTTTACGCGCGTGGCGATTTGCGCCGCGCTGCTTCTGCCGTTCGCGGCGCGCGCCAACGAAGGTCCGCGCCTGCAGACCGCGCCGATCAATTCGCACGACCTCGTTTCGCTGCAGAACGGCGCCAAGGTGTTCGTCAACTACTGTCTGAACTGCCACAGCGCCGGTTACATGCGTTACAACCGGCTGCAGGACCTGGGCCTGAACGAGCAGCAGATCAGGGACAACCTGGTATTCACCGGCGTCAAAGTCGGCGAGTTGATGCAGACGGCGATGGACAAAAAAGACGCCAAGGAATGGTTTGGCGTCGCGCCGCCCGATCTCACGGTGACCGCGCGTTCGCGCAGTTCCAGCGCCGGCAGCGGCGCCGACTGGATCTATTCGTACCTGCGTTCTTTTTACCGCGATCCGTCGCGGCCGACCGGCTGGAACAACCTGGTGTTCGCCAATGTCGGCATGCCGCATGCGCTGTGGCAGTTGAGCGGTCAGCAGCAATTGCACGAAGAAGCATTCGAATCGGAGCACGCGGCCAAGGCGGCGCTGATCGCGAGCAAGGGTGTTGCCCAGCTTGAAGAGTCGCACGAAATGAAAGACGGCAAGATGGCCGAGCGCTTCGTGCTCAAAACGCTGACCGCGGGCGGCGGCGCCATGTCGCAGCGCGAGTACGACCGGACGGTGACCGACCTCGTCAATTACATGAACTACATGGCGGAGCCGGCGCGCCTCGAGCGCCGGCAAATCGGCTTTTACGCGCTGCTGCTGCTGGGCCTGCTGTTCATACTCGTGTTTGCCCTCAAGAAATCCTACTGGAAGGACGTTCACTAAAACGGTGCCCATATGATGACTCTTTACTCAGGCACGACTTGTCCTTTCAGCCAGCGCTGTCGCAATGTGCTGTATGAAAAAGGCATGGACTTCCAGATCGTCGACGTCGATCTGCACAACAAGCCGGAAGACCTGGCGGTGATGAACCCGTACAACCAGGTGCCGGTGCTGGTCGAACGCGATCTGATGCTCTACGAATCGAACATCATCAACGAGTACATCGACGATCGTTTTCCGCATCCGCAGCTGATGCCCGCCGATCCGGTGATGCGCGCGCGCGCGCGGCTCTTTCTGTTCCGCTTCGAGCACGAGATGTTCACGCACGTCGAAACGCTCGAAAAAGGCAACCAGCGCATCGCCGACAAGGCGCGCGCCGCGATCCGCGACAACCTCGCGCAGATCGCGCCGGTGTTTGCCAAGCAGAAATACATGCTGGGCGACGAGTTCTCGATGCTCGACGTGGCGATCGTGCCGCTTCTGTGGCGGCTCGATTATTACGACATCCAGCTGCCCAAGCAGGCGGCACCGCTCATGAAGTATGCCGAGCGCCTGTTCAGCCGCACCGCGTTCATCGATTCGCTGACCGCGTCGGAAAAGGTCATGCGCAAGTAAGGCAGCCGCAATGGCCAAAGAGCGCTCGACCAAACCCTACCTGATCCGCGCCATCTGCGAATGGTGCAGCGACAGCGGGCTCACCGCTTACCTGTCGGTCAAGGTCGATGCGCAGACGCGGGTGCCGATGGAACACGTCAAGAACGGCGAAATCGTGCTCAACGTCAGCCCGGACGCCGCGCACCGGCTGACCATAGGCGACGACACCATACAGTTCGCCGCGCGTTTTTCCGGCGTGTCGCGCGAATGCTCGATTCCGGTCGCGGTGGTGCAGGGAATTTTCGCCAAGGAAAACAGCCAGGGCCTGTTTTTCCAGCCGGAGCCGGCGTCTGCCGCGGCGGCTGACGCTGCGCCTACGCCGCCCGCCCCCGGTGGCAAGCCCAAGCTGCAGATCGTCAAGTAACAGCATCGCCGCTGTTGCGCGGCACGACAAGCGCCGACGATGAAGCCGTCCCCCACGCCCGTCATCGAATATTTTTACACCCTGTCCTCGCCGTGGGCGTATTTCGGCGGGCCCCGCATGGTGGAGATTGCGCGCAAACACGCGGCACGCATCGTGCTGCGCCCCTATGATTTTCTGAATGTTGTGCCGCAGACCGGCGGCATCCCGCTGCGCACGCGCCCGCAGCCGCGCCAGGACTACCACGCCATAGAGCTCGACCGCTGGCGCCAGCTTCTCGGCATGCCGCTCAATCTCAAGCCGCGCTTTTACCCGCCGGACAATCGCCCGGCGACGCACGCTGTCATCGCGGCGCAACTCGCGGGACTCGACGCACAGCGCCTGTCGCACGCGATTCTGCAGGCGCTGTGGGCGGAGGAGCGCAACAGCGCCGACCGCGCGACGCTGATCGCAATCGCCGGGGAGAATGGCATGGACGGCGCGAGGCTGTTCGCCGCGGACACCACGGCGGCGGTAAAGCGGGAATTCGCGCGCAACTCGGTGGAAGCGGTGGCGCACGGCGTGTTTGGCTCGCCCACCTATTATTTCGCCGGCGTACCCTACTGGGGGCAGGACCGGCTCGATTTTCTCGACCGCGCGCTGGCTGCCGCAGGAGTTTGACAGCTGCAATCGCCACGGCGGAGAATGGTTTGGGCGCTAAAACAATAAACCGGTTTTTGACAGGGCGGCGCAGACCGCATACGGCGCGTGTTTCGGTACTCATACCAACGGAGGGGAATCCATGCTGAATCCTGAAGAACTCGCGCAGCTATTGCCTGCGGAAACATCGTCTTTCGGCTCGCCGGTGCCGGCGCAGATCGTGTCCAACGACGAATACATGCCGTCGCCGCAGACCGCCAAGCAAAAAGAATATGAAGCGCGCATCAAGGCGCTGGGCAGCGAGTTGGCGAAAAAACACGGCACGACACGGCGCAAATTTTTCAAGACGGCGGCGGGGATGGCGGCATCTTTCGTCGCCATGAACGACACCTACGGGCCGGTGTTCGGCGTCTCAAGCGCCGAAGCGGCGACGCCCGAAATGGCGGACGAGCGCGCGAAATCGCTCAAGGGCCAGTTCATCATGGACATGCACACGCACTTCCTGCGCGACGATACCAAGATCATGGGCTTCGTCGCCCAGCGCGCGGCGGTCGGCAAGGCCGGCTGGAACCCGCAGCTGGTCGGCAAGGAGCAGACCATACAGGAGCTGAAGTTCGCGAATTATTTCAAAGAAGTCTACATGGACAGCGACACCAAGGTCGCGTGCATCACCGGCGCGCCTTCGGAAATCCCGGGCGACTGGTTCCTGACCAACGAGATGAAAGTCGAAGCGCGCGCCAAGATCAACAAGGAGGCGGGCACCCGCCGCGCGCTGGCGCACGCCATATTCACGCCCGGCTACGACGGCTGGATGGAGCAGGTCGATCACGCCATCCGTGACCTCAAGCCCGATTCGATGAAGGGCTATACGATAGGCGACAACTCGCACAAGGACCTCTCCAAGCACCCGTGGCGCCTCGACGACGAGAAGCTCGTCTATCCCGCTTACGAGAAATTCGCCAAAGCGGGATTGAAAAATGTGTGCATACACAAAGGCCTGTTTCCGCCGGCGGTCGAGAAGAATTTCCCGCACCTCGTTGCCTACTCCGACGTGCGCGACGTGGCGAAGGCCGCCAAGGACTGGCCGCAGCTGAACTTCATCATCTATCACTCGGCCTATCGCTGGGCGGGCGGCGGCAAACCCGAGGATGCTTGGGAGCAGTTCCAGAAGACCGGGCGCATCGAATGGGTGTCTGACCTCGCTGAGATCCCCGAGAAGTACGGCGTCAACAACGTCTACGGCGACCTCGGGCAGATATTCGCGTGGACGGTGGTCGCCGAACCGCGGTTGGGCGCGGCGGTGATGGGCATACTCGGCAAGGGCCTCGGTTACGACCACGTGGTGTGGGGCACCGATGCCGTGTGGACCGGCGCGCCGCAATGGCAGATCGAAGGTCTGCGCCGGCTCGAAATCCCCGAAGACATGCAGAAAAAATACGGTTTCAAGCCGCTGGGGGCGGCGCCGGACAGCCCGCTCAAGAATGCGATCTTCGGCGGCACCAATGCGAAGCTCTACAACTACACGCCGCAGCAGCGTTCGGCGCTGGAGAACGACCGCTTCGCCCAGATCAAGGAAACCTACGAGAAGTACGGCGACGGCCGCAGCAACCTGCGTTACGGCTACGTCGCGAAACCGCTGGCCTGACGTTTTCCGCGCCAGATGACGGCGGCGTCCGCGCGGACGCCGCCGTTTTTATGTAACGCCGAAGTTGCCCGCGGGCCGGTGCAAGTGTAGCCTGTCACCGGAGATGCCTCGGCTGAGCAGAACAAAAATGCATAAAAACAATCATCATTTTCTTGTCGCGATCGCGCTGATCGCATGGAGTGCCGCGGTGCCAGCGCGCGCCGCCGACGATACGGTGGCCGACAAGCCGCGGGTAGTGGTGCTGTGCCCCGAGTGCGGCATCGTGTCGCACATCCGCCGCATCGACAAGCCGGTAGCGCCCGAGCGCAACCTGCTGCCGAGCATCACGTCGTCGCCCCACGCTGGCGGCATGGGCAACGAGACCCAGGCCGTGCCGCTGTTCAGCATCGGCCGCGGCGGCGCGCAACGCGTCCAGCGCGAGCCCGCCACGCGCAGCATGTGGGAAGCCACCGTGCGCTACGACAACGGCCAGTACGGATTCGTCACGTTCGAGATAGAGCCCGATTTGAAAATTGGCGATCGCGTGCGCCATGTTGAAAATACGCTCGAGGCGATTCCAGCCGCGGCACGTTGATCAGGGGCGGCAATCCGCGTCCGTAAAGTTCGCGCGCCGGCCTCTCGCACAACTTTCTCCGCGGCCAGCCAGATATGAGAAAATCACTGCCGGGCCGGGTTAGCTCAGTTGGTAGAGCAGCGCATTTGTAATGCGACGGTCGAGGGTTCGAATCCTTTACCCGGCACCATTGATCCAGTCCCGTTGAGAAAGGCGCGCGTGCAAAACCTGATTGCTGCCGTTGTCCTGGCCTGCCTCTGCGCCACGCCGTCACTGGCCGCCGAGCCGCAGGGCGTGCTGAAAAAAATAAAGACGACGAAAACAATTGCGCTCGGTTACAGCGAATCCGCGGTGCCGTTTTCTTTCGTCGGCAACGACGACCGGCCGCAGGGTTATTCGGTCGACCTGTGCAAGCGCGTCGCCGACGGCATCCAGCAGCAGCTCGCTCTCAATGAGCTGAAAATCAAGTGGGTCAAGGTCGACGTCGATACGCGCATCCCGTACGTGATGAAAGGGCTGGTGGACATTGAATGCGGCTCCACCACGCACACGCTGACGCGCCAGGAAAAAGTCGATTTCAGCAGCATGACGTTCGTCGACGGCGGCAGCTATATCAGCAAGGCGCGCGCGAAAATTGCGACCATCAAGGACCTCGAAGGCAGGAAGGTGAGCGTGATTCCCGGCACGACCACTGAAAAGGTGCTGCAGACCGCGCTTGACCAGGCGCAGGTCAAGGCGCAGATCCTGCCGGTGCGCACCCACGCTGAAGGCTATGCGGCACTGCGCGAGGACAAGATCGACGCCTATGCGTCCGACCGCATCATACTGGTCGGGCTCGCGTTGAACGGCATCGATGCGCCGTCGTACCGCCTGAGCGACGAGATGTTTTCGTACGAGCCCTATGCGTTGATGATGCGCCGCGACGCCGATTTCCGGCTCGCCGTAAACCGCGAGCTCTCGCAGCTCTACCGCAGCGGCGATATTCTGAATATTTACGGGCGCTGGTACGGCCCGCTCGGCGAGCCGAGCACGCTCCTGAAGGCCATGTTTTTCCTGAATGCCACGCCGCAATAGCCGACTTTTCCCGCCCGCCGGCGGCTGCGCACGGCGCCCCGAAACCTGCGATAATCCGGATCCGCGTTGGCGGCAGTGGCGTCGCTGTGCAAGAGGATCCCTCGCGGTGGCGTTGATTCAGCAGCGGCCGGGCCCGGTTTCATCGTTGTGCGGGAACTTCAAGCGAAGTCGGGCGGTCGATAGTCAGCGTCGGGCTTGAATCGCCCGGACGCAACCCAGGGTGGCAAATACAAGAAGCGCGCGGACAGCAGTCCCGTCAGCGCGGAGGAGAAGTCGTGATGATCAAAGTCGAAAATCTGGTGAAATCGTTCGGCGCCAAGCATGCCGTCGACGATATTTCTTTCAGCGTCGAGCGCGGCGAGGTGCTGGGGTTTCTGGGGCCCAACGGCGCCGGCAAATCGACCACCATGCGCATCATTACCGGGTTTTACCCGCCGACGTCGGGCCGCGTCACCATCGGCGGCTTCGACATCGTCGACGATCCGCTGCCCGCCAAGCGCCTCATCGGCTACCTGCCGGAGAACGCGCCGGGCTACGCCGATATGACGGTGCACGGATTCCTGGGGTTCGCGGCCGATTTGCGCGGGCTTAAAGGCGACGCCAAGAAAAAAGCCGTGCACACCGCGGTCGAAACCTGTTTCCTCGAGGGCGTGCTGTACCAGACCATAGACACCCTGTCGAAAGGCTACAAGCACCGCACCTGCCTTGCGCAATCCATCATTCACGACCCCGATATCCTGGTGCTCGACGAGCCGACCGACGGCCTCGACCCCAACCAGAAGCACGAGGTGCGCGCTCTCATCAAGCGCATGGGCGAGAAAAAAGCTATCGTGTTTTCGACGCACATCCTGGAAGAGGTCGAGGCGGCGTGCACGCGGGTCATCATCATCGACCGCGGCAAAATCGTCGCCAGCGGCACTCCGCGCGAATTGAAGGCGCGTTCCGAGTTCGCCGGTGCGGTACGTTTTGCGACACGCAGCGCGAACGCCGCGACGCTGGGCGCCAAGCTCGCGCTGCTGGCCGCGCGCACCGAAGTGCTGAGCGAAGCCGGCGGCAGCACCGTGATGCGCGCTTATCCGCGCGAGCGCGGCGGCAACGGCGCGTTCGTCGGCAGCATCGCCGAACTCGCGCGCAGCCAAAGCTGGCAGTTCGACGAGATCCATGTCGAGGAAGGGCGGCTCGACGAAGTGTTCCGCTCGATCACCCTGCCGGACACCGTCAAAGGAGCGCATTGAAATGAACGCGCGCAACAACATCATCGCCATCATGAAACGCGAACTCGGCGGCTATTTCACGTCGCCGGTCGCTTATGTGTTCCTTGTCATCTTCCTTTTGCTGACCGGGTTTTTCACGTTTACAGTCGGCAATTTTTTCGAGCGCGGCGAGGCCTCGCTGGTGTCGTTCTTTACCTGGCACCCGTGGCTGTACCTGTTCCTGGTGCCGGCGGCCGGCATGCGCCTGTGGTCCGAAGAGCGCCGCCTCGGCACGCTGGAACTGCTGCTGACCATGCCGATCACGACGTGGCAGGCGATCGTCGGCAAATTTCTCGCGTCGTGGATATTTCTAATCCTCGCGCTGGCGCTGACTTTCCCGGTGTGGATCACGGTCAACTGGCTGGGCCGGCCCGATAACGGCGTGATTTTCGCCGGTTACGTCGGCAGCGCGCTGCTGTCAGGCGCGTATCTCGCGATCAGTTGCATGACTTCGGCGATGACGCGCAACCAGGTGATCAGCTTCATCGTGTCGGTGGTGCTCTGCCTGTTTCTGATCCTCGCCGGCTTCACGCCGGTCACCGATCTGCTGGTGCGTTGGGCGAACCCGTCGGTCGTGCAGACCATCGCGGCGTTCAGCGTCATGACTCACTTCGAAGGCTTTCAGCGCGGAGTGCTCGATTTGCGCGACATTGTGTTTTTCGTGTCGCTGATCGGATTTGCGCTGTTTACGACGGGGGTCGTCATCCGCGGCCACCGCGCAGGCTGAGAGCAGGAATCGCATCCATGAATAAAAAACATTTTGCAACTTTGGTTTATTCGGCCGGCGGTGTCGCCGCGCTGGTGGCGATCCTGATCGCCGTCAATTTTCTGCTCGGCGCGTTCAACGCCCGGGTCGATCTCACGCAGGGCAGCGTTTACACGCTGTCGCAGGGCACCCAGGCCATCGTCAGCAAGCTCGACGCGCCGGTCAAGATCCGGCTTTACTATTCGCAGGGCAGCGCGGTGGTGCCGGTCGGCCTCAAGACTTTTGCCAAACGCGTCGAAGACCTGCTCTCCGAGTTCGAGCGCGCGGGCCGCGGCAAAGTCATCATCGAAAAACTGAACCCGGAGCCCGATTCGGACGCCGAGGATTCGGCAGTGCTCGACGGCATCGAAGGCCAGCTTACCAATACCCAGGAGAAATTTTACCTCGGCCTCTCGGTGAGTTTCCTCGACCAGAAAGCGGCGCTCCCGGTGCTGGCCCCCGACCGCGAGCAATTGCTCGAGTACGACATCACGCGCGCCATCACGCGCGTCGCATCGATCGCCAAGCCGGTGGTCGGCATCATGAGCGGGTTGCCGGTCATGGGGCGCCCTCTGAATCCGATGACCAAGCAGCAGCCAACCGAGCCGTGGACGCTGTCGACCGAACTGCAGAACATATTCACCGTCAAGAAAGTCGATCTCAAGGCCGAAAAGATTCCGGACGACATCAAGGTGCTGCTGGTCATACACCCGCGCGATATTTCGGAGACCACCGAATATGCGCTCGACCAGTTCATCCTGCGCGGCGGCAAGATGATCGCCTTCCTCGATTCGTACGCGTATTTCGACCAGCAGCCCGATCTGCAGAATCCGTTCGGCGGCAACAACGCCGGCCAGTCGACTTTCTACCGCCTGCTCAAGCACTGGGGCTACGGCATGGAAATGGGCAAGGTCGTGGCAGACCTGACGTATGCGAGCGGCGCCGGACCGCGCATTCTGCCGACGCTGCTGTCGCTCAACAGCGAAGCGCTGAACAAGGACGATGTCGTGGCGAGCCAGGTTGGCACGCTGTTGCTGCCGTTCGCCAGCACGTTTACCGGCAAGCCCGCCGAGGGGCTGACGCAAACGGTGCTGGTGCAATCGTCGCCCAACGCGATGCTGGCCGATCTCATCATCGCGACGTTGTCGGGCGAGCCCTCGACGCGCGGTTTTCAACCGGCGGGTTCGCCCTATCCGCTGGCGATCCGGGTGACCGGCAAATTCAAGACGGCGTTTCCCGAAGGCAAGCCGAAGCCGTACGAGCCGCCGTCGAAAGACCCGAAGAAAGCCGCGGGAAAAGCCGACGAACCGAAGGGCGAGGCCCAGTTGACGGAGGCAGCGCAGGAGAATTCCGTCGTGCTGGTGTCCGACGTCGACATGCTGACTGACGGCGCCGCGGTCGAGATCCAGGAAGTTTTCGGCCAGCGCCTGGCAGTCCCGCGCAACGGCAACCTGAATTTCGCGCAGAGCTTGGTCGAGCAGGTCGCCGGCGACTTCGATCTCACCAAGTTGCGCAGCCGCGCCGCGTTCACGCGTCCGCTCACCGTCATCCAGCAGATGGAAGCGCGCGCGCAGCAGAGCTATCTCGGCAAGATCAAGGAACTCGAAGACAATCTGCAGCAGACGCAGGAAAAGCTGACCGCGCTGCAAAAGACGCGCGCCGGCGCGCAGACCGCGACGATGTCGCCCGAGCAGCAGGTGGAAGTCGAAAACTTCAAGAAGAAAGCGATCGAGACGCGCCGCGATCTTAAGGAACTGCGCAAGAACCTGCGCGTCGAAAGCGAATCGCTGCAGTTCTGGACCAAGGTCGTCAACATCGGCCTGGTGCCGCTGCTGGTTGTGCTGCTGGGATTCGGGTTGGCGATGGCGCGGCGGCGCAAAACCGTGGTGGCCAAATGAATCGTAAAACGTTCCTCATCCTGATCGGCCTGCTGGTGGTGCTGGGCGGCGCCGGTGCGGCGCTGTTCTGGCAGGACCTCGGCACGTGGCGCAGCAGCAATACCCGTATCGGTTTCAAGCCGTTCGAGCAATTGCCGGTCAACGAGGTCGCGCAAATCCGTTTATATGACGGCAAGGGCGAAGCCACGCTGGCGCTGAAGGACGGCCGCTGGACCGTGAAGGAACGCGGCGACTACAGCGCGAGCGTGCAGGAAATCGGCAACCTGCTGGTGAAACTGCCCGACCTTAAAGTCGTGCAGACGGAAAATGTAGGTGACACGCTGCTGCCGCGGCTGAGCCTGGTGGCCCCGGCGGCGAACGCAAAAGCGGACGCCAAGGCGGAAGGCGCCGGCACGCAACTGGAATTGAGCGACAAGAGCGGCAAGCTGATTGGCAGCCTGCTGCTCGGCAAGATAGTTGTAAAAATAGAACCGAGCCCGTTGCCGATCAAGCAGGAGACGCCGGTCGGGCGCTACGTGTTGAGCCCGGGCAATCCAACCGTGCTCGTCATGTCGGACGCGCTGAAAAACGCCGATGCCAAGCCGGACCTGTGGCTGGCCAAAGAATTCTTCAAGGCCGACCGCATCAGGTCGCTGGCGGCGAGCGGTGACGGCGCGTCATGGAAAATCGCGCGCAAGGAAGAATACGGCCAGTGGAAATTCGCGGACGGCGGCGGCGAACTCGATCCAAGCAAGGCGGTTGCCGCGGTCAACGGGCTGGCTGGACTGGCCTTCAGCGACGTCGCGCTCGACGTGAAGGCGGGGAACTTCGACAAGCCGCGCACGCTGGTGGCAGAAACCTACGACAACCTCGTTTACACGATCCGCATTGCGCGCAAGCCTGGCAGCGACGATTACTATCTGGCGGTCGCGCTGAGCGGCGAGCCGGCGCGCACGCGCGTGCCGGAAAAAGGCGAGAAGCCCGCCGACAAGGAACGTCTCGACAAGCAGTTCGACGACACGCTGAAAAAGCTCGACGAACGGGTGAAATTCGAAAAGACCCTCTCCGCATGGACCTACGTGGTCCCCGCCAAGGCGCTGGAGCCGTTGATCAGGGCGCGCGGTGATCTGGCCGCTGTGGCCCGCAAGAAATAGGTCTCGCAAAAAAGAAAGCGCGCAATCCCTGAGGGATTGCGCGCGAACCACGCTAAGCGTGGAGGAGGAGAGAGCTGAGGCAGCCTCAAGGGGATGAGCGCCTCACAAGCAGAATAGCAAATAGTGCCGCGCGGCAAGCCCAGAACAGAGGGGTAAACCGGCGTCAAATCCAGGTTTCACCCGCCGCGCCGCGGTCCTCCAGTGCGCGCTGGGGTATACTTTCAGCGCCATTTACCAGACAGCCATGCCATGACCCGCGCAGTACATGATCTGGGCGGCCAGCCCGCCGGCCCGCTCGATCTCGTCGAGCACGACCGCACGTTCTTCGACCAGCGCGTCGATGCGATGATGCGCCTGCTCGCGCATCCCGAGCAGGGGCATTACACGGTGGACGCGATGCGCCGCGCGATCGAATCGCTGCCGCGTGATGAATACGACGGGTTGGGCTATTACGAGCGCTGGGCGCGCGCGATACGCCAGCTGGTGGTCGAAAAAGGCCTGCTCAGCGAAGACGAACTGAACCGCAAGCTCGCAGTGTTGGCGCGCGAACCATGACGCCGTCGTTTGCTCCCGGTGACAAAGTGAAGGTGCGCGCGGCGGACGTGACGACGCATTGCCGCACGCCGCATTATTTGCGCGGCAAGCGCGGTGTGGTGGCGCGCGTGTTCGGCGCGTTTCCCAACCCCGAGCAGCTTGCCTATCACCGCCCCGGTGTGCCGTACCAGCCGCTCTACCAGATTGAGTTCGATTTCCGGGAGGTGTGGGGCAGGGCGGAAGCCAACACCGTAATCACGGCCGATATTTATCAGCACTGGCTGGAGCGCGACGCCTGACCATGGCACACGATCACGATCATCCGCATCACGATCACGGCCATGATCATGCGCACGCTGACGATACGCACGCGCCGGTCAACGAGGCGCACGGCGCGCGGCCAGAATCCGTCTTGCTCGAGCGCGCGCTGCGCGAACTCTTGATCGAAAAAAATGTTTTCACGGCGGCCGGCCTGCAGCGCCAGATCGAACTGACCGAGTCGCGCAACCCCGAGCTTGGCGCCAGGGTTGTCGCCCGCGCGTGGACCGATCCGCAGTACAAGGCGCGGCTGCTCGCGGAGGCCAAGCCGGCCATCGAGAGCCTGCTCGGCATCGACCTTAATCTCACGCCGGAACTCACCGTGGTCGAGAACACGTCCGGCCGCCACCACGTCATCTGCTGCACGTTGTGCTCATGTTATCCGCGCGCGGTGCTGGGCATCCCGCCGGCGTGGTACAAAAGCCCCGAATATCGTGCCCGCATGGTGAGCGAGCCGCGCGCGGTGCTGGCGGAATTCGGCACCCGGCTGCCCGACGACGTTGAGGTGCGCGTGGTCGACTCGACCGCCGACATGCGTTATATGGTGCTGCCGCTGCGGCCGCGCCACACCGACAACATGAGCGAGGCGGAGCTGGTGGCGCTCATCACGCGCGATTCGATGATAGGTGTTACGGTGTTACCCGAGCCGCGGCGCTGAGCCGGCGGTCTTTTCATTCGTCACGAGGCAAGTGCAAACATGAAGTTCAAAGACCTGCTCAAGTCGCCGGTGTTTTCGTCCGGACATCGCTGGAGTTTCGCCAAGCGCAAGAAAGGCTATGAATCCGACGTCACCGCGCTGGTGCGCACCATGCTGCAGGACGAGAGCATACGCGCCGACCAGCGGTTCGCATGGGAACGTTGGCGCGCAGAAGACCGCGTCGCAAAAAAGGCCTGATCGAGTGACGACGATGCGCACGCTGCTTTTGTGCGGCGTGCTGATCCCTGCTGCTCCCGCAGTATGGGCGCAGGCTTATCCGGCCAAGCCGGTGCGCATGATCGCGGCGTCGTCGCCCGGCAGCGCGGTGGACATTGTCGCGCGCGTCGTCGCGCAAAAACTGAGCGAACAGATCGGCCAGCAGGTCATCGTCGACAATCGTGCCGGCGCCGGCGGCAACCTCGGCGCCGAGCTCGCCGCCAAGGCGGTGGCTGACGGCTACACCCTGTTCATGGGCACGCCGGCGCATGCGATCAACACCGGCTTATACCGCAAGCTCAACTACGATCTCATCCGCGATTTTGCGCCGGTGAGCCAGGTCACGAGCGGGCAATACGCGGTCGTCGTGCACCCGTCGCTGCCGGTGAAGTCGATCAAGGAACTGATCGCGCTCGCGCGCGCGAAGCCGGGCCAGCTCAATTACGCGTCGGCCGGCAGCGGCAATGCGACCCATCTCGCCGGCGAACTCTTCAACAGCGCAGCGCGCATCAAACTTGTGCACGTGCCGTACAAAGGCAGCGGGCCGGCGGTGACGGATCTGGTCGGCGGCCAGGTGCAGCTCATGTTCGGCAACCTGGTCGCGGTGCTGCCGCAGTACAAGGCCGGGCGCCTGCGCGCGCTGGCGGTGACCGGGGAAAAGCGCACCGCCGCCGCGCCCGAGCTGCCGACCGTAAGCGAAGCCGGCGTGCCGGGCTACTCGGTGATCTCGTGGTTCGGCGTGCTGGCGCCGGCGGGCACGTCGCGCGAAATCATCACACGGCTGAATGCGGAATTGATACAGGCGATGCGCGCGCCTGAAATGCGCGACAAGCTGGCGGGCGACGGCGCCGAACCGAGCACCGGCACGCCGGAACAATTTGCGGCATTCATCAAGAACGAAATCACACAGTGGACGACGGTGGTCAGGAACGCGGGCATCACCGCCGAGTGACCGCTGGCTCGTCCGCGGGCGCGCGCGGCGTCTGCGATAATACCCGCGATGAATCACCCACCTGACGCTGCCGCCGCCAATACTGCGCTTGATGACATAGCGCGGCTCATCGAGGCCGGCAACTGGCAGGAGGCGCGCACACGGTGCGAAGAACTGGTGGCGTCGTCTCCCGGCGACGCCGACGCGCTCGCGTGGCTGGGCCAGATCGCCGTCGGCCAGTTTCGCTGGGAGGACGCCATCGTGATTTTCGACCAGGTCATGCGCCTGCGCGTCGATCCGTGGACGCTCGGCAACCTGGGCGTGTGCCAATGGAAAGTCGGCAATCTCGAAGAGGCGGAATACTGCCTGCGCGGCGCGGTCGAAATCAAGCCGGACTTCACCCGCGCGCACGTGAGCCTCGCCCTGGTGCTGCATGCGCGCGGACAGTTCGACGCCGCTCTCGCGCAACTGGCGATCGCCCACGATCTTGATCCTGCCGACCACCAGATTCCGATGCGCCGCGGGTGCGCGCTTGCCGCGCTTGGCCGCCTCGAAGAGGCGCAGAAAATGTTCGCGCACGCGGTGGAGCTGGCGGGCCGCTTCAGCTATTCGCGGCTGGTGGCTTTCGACCGCGCGACTTTCGACGCGGCGACCGGGCCCGAAGAGGTAGTGCCGCCGCCCAAGCTGGCAGCGCAGGCGGGGGCGCCGGGCGGTTTTCGCTACGTGACGCTGATTTCGTGCAATCCGCCGTACGTGCGCAAATACGGTTTTCCTTTTATTCGTTCATTCGCCGCGCAGGGACGCGGCGACAGCCTGCTGCACCTGCATATCTACGATCCCGACAACACCATACTCGGTGAAGTGCAGGAGGTAATATCGCGCAGCGGCCTGGCGAGCTACACGCTCACCACGGAAGCGAGTCCGTTTCCAGCGCACGAAACAAAGCAGCGCAAGGCGTATTACGCGTGCGGCCGGCTCGTGCATCTGCCCGCGTGGCTCGATCAATATGCGTGTCCGGTGCTGAGCCTTGACGTCGACTTCATCGTCGAGGACACGCTGGCCGGGCTCGTCGAAGCGGCCGCCGGGCACGACGTCGGGCTGAACGCGCGCGATCCCGTCGATTCGCCGTGGCTGGACGTGATCGCCAACATCATCGTGGCTAATCCGACGCCGGCGTCGCGCCGCTATTTCGCCGCCGTCAAGAATTACGCGCTGCGTTATTTGCGGCAGGAACGCGAAGCATGGCTGGTCGACCAGAGCGCGCTCTACTGCGTGCTGAAAATGCTGGGGCGTTATGCCGCGCCGCCGGCAGTGGCGTGGCTACCCGCGGCGAGCCAGGCCTGCTTGTGGCACATCGGGCACGCGTACGATCATTTGCTCGACGATCCGCGCTACCGCAAATACGCCCACGCCGGCTGAGCGGTACGCCGGCGCCCGTCAGGTGTGCGCTTTTAAATCGCGCTTGCGCGCAACGTGGTGAGAAATGGTTTCGAGCACGCGCTCGCCGGTCGCGTTTTTGACTTCGGTGCGCACCACCGCGAGGGAGCGTCCTGCGTGCACCACGCGCGATTTGACGGTGAGCGACTTGCCGTGGCCGGGGCTGATGTACCACGCCGACACATTTGACAGCATCATCGTCGCCGGCACTGCTGCGCACGCGCAGGCTGCCGCCATGCCAAAAGAAATTCCGCCCTGCACGTGG
>Ga0214919_10004212_pt1 | contig 21146 bp, 13 predicted proteins | sample LL1503_MetaG_FD_177994 | JGI IMG/M metagenome (GOLD analysis project Ga0214919, IMG submission 177994) | Freshwater microbial communities from Lake Lanier, Atlanta, Georgia, United States - LL-1503 | ecosystem: Environmental > Aquatic > Freshwater > Lake | place: USA: Georgia | collected... | reverse complement strand
TATTGCATTTAAAGTATAATCATTTTTTTTTAATATTGTTTCACTTGTAATATTTATCAAATTATTACTCATTTTTATTATATAAATAATATTAATTTTATTAATAATTTTATCTTTATATTAAAATAAAAATAATTTAAATATAAAAAAAACAATTTAAACACTTATTTATTATAAAATATAACTCATTGCTATTATATATTAATTAAAATGGATGATATTAAGCCAGTTAAACGCACACGAAAACCGAAAACAGTTAAAGAAGAAACTAATAATATTGATAGTATAACATTTGAAAATACAGAAAAAGACATAAATTATAAAGAAGTATTTAATAATGAAGTATTTGAAGAACCTAAAGAACCTAAAGAACCTAAAGAACCTAAAGAAACTAAAGAAACTAAAGAGACCAAAGAGACCAAAGAGACCAAAGAGAAAAAACCTAAAAAAACACCTGTTCCACGTAAGAAAAAAGAAGTAATCCCTATCCTGACAGTAACCCCAATAAACACTAATACTCTTGAAACACTTTTAAATGATGATGATGAAAAAGAAGCAGAAGAAGAAAAGCAAAATATCGACGCAATAGATTCTCCTTGTATTTCGGAAACCACCCATCCCATTAATTATCCTTATTCTGCCCATATTACTAATATTTATCATTTAAGTGATTTACATATCCAATTATATAAAAGACATAATGAGTATCAAGTAGTTTTTGATAAAGTAGTAGATTATTTAAAACAAGAAAAAGAGTTTCATAAAATACCATCTAATAAAAACACCGATATACCAGTAATTGCACTAATTACGGGAGATATTTTGCACAGTAAGAGCGATCTTTCACCCGAATGTGTGCAATTAACATATAATTTTCTTAAAGCTATTTCTAATGTTATGCCATTGGTTATCATACCAGGTAATCATGATATTAATATGAATAATAGAGAGCGTCTAGATGCATTAACACCTATTATTTCTGATCTACCACAATCTAATCCAATATATTATTTTCTAGAATCTGGTGTATATCAAATATCTAATCTAGTGTTTTATCATGCATCTATTTTTGATTATCAAATAATCCCACCTATTAAACCTGTAGAATTATCATCACCTAAATTATCGCCTAAATTATCACATATAATGTTATATCATGGTCGGGTTAATGGTGCCATCTTATTTAATGGTTTAGAAATTTCAGAAGATTCAAATAAAACTGTAACGCCTTCTACATTTGCTGCATATGATATAACTTGTCTCGGAGATATTCATAAACATCAGTTCTTAACACCTAATATTGCATATGCTGGCTCTTTAATTCAGCAAAATCTGGGAGAAGATGTAGATAAACACGGATTGATTAAATGGGACATTGCAAGCCGAAAAGGTGCTTTTGTACCTATAAAAAATGATTGGTCATATATAACTCTTTATGTAGATAATAAAAAAGCTAATCATCAATGCTCTTTAAAAAATGGCTCACACGATCCAGAATGCACACTTGCTAAGAATTTGCGTGTTCGTATTCTTTATAAAAATACTCCCGAAAGCTTTGTATCTGATTATATTACACTATTAAAAATGAATCATACGGTTCATGAGTTTTCATATCAAAATGACGAGCAAGATTGCAGCTTTTTAGAAAAAAGCCGCTCCAAAAATGATGAGGAAGATTTAGACAATTTAGACAATTTAGACAATTTAGTAAATAAAAATACAAATAACAAGGCTGCTCGAGGGGCTTCAGCCCTCGCATCGTTAGATATTACTTCCAGCGAATTGCAAAACAAATTTCTCATCGAATATATTAATCAAAATGAACCCAATATTACTCTAGAACAAATAGAAGAAATTAAATCCCTAAATATTAAACAAAATCAAATTCTCAAAGAATCAAATAAAAATTATAGTACTCAATCATTTTCAGGGCATTATAAAATAAAACGCCTAGAATTTTCAAACTTATTTTCATATGGTATGAGAAATGTCGTAGATTTTACTAATTTCAAGGGTATTGTAGGTATCATTGCACCTAATCACTTGGGTAAATCTGCAATACTAGATATAATTATATTCGCCCTTTTTGATAAATTTACAAGGAAAGGTTCAACTAAAGATATAGTAAATATTAGAAGCGATTTTTATGATATTAAATTAGAAGTATCTATTGGACAATGGACTTATACTATTGTTAAAAATGGTTCTAGAACAAAAACTAATACAGTTTCATCTAAAATAGAGTTTTTTAGAACACATGATATTGAAAATACTGTAGAACGCTTAGAAGAAGATAATGCATCAAAAACCAAAGAACGTATTACAGAATTATTTGGCTGTTATGAAGATATTATAAATACTAGTTTTAGTATTCAACATGATAATAGTTGTTTCATAGATTCTGAAAATACTGATAGACGTAAAGAATTACAGCGTATAATGCGGTTTGATATTATTGATAAATTAGGTGATATGGCGAATCAATCTTTAACAAAATATAAAGATATTAGAGAACATATTAGCAAAAAGATTGATAATGATTTTATTGTAAATACTAAAAAAGCAAAACAGAAAGCGGAAATCTTATTAGCACTTCATACTGAAAATAAGGCATATGCAAAGGCACAAATTAAGGCTTTGCATGAAAAAATATTAGAGACTTCGAATAAATTAAATTCAGATTGTACTAATTTTTTAAATGCAAATTCACAATCAGAATCACAAATGACTCTAGAATCTTTAATTATACAAATTGAAAATAATAATATTGAAAGTAATAAAATAATGCAATTATTGTATTCTGGATCTAATGTGGGAGTAGATGTGCGAGTAGATGTGCGAGTAGATGTGAGAGTATCTGCGGAAATGGATTTATTAAAAGAAACTATTCTAGATAATGAAACAAAAAATAATGAAATAATAAAAGATGCAATTAAAAAACTAAAACAAATTGATCATAAAAATGAAAAATTATATAAATCACATAAACCTTGTAATATTACAATTAGTGATGATGTATCAGAATTATCACCTCTAGATTATTTAAATAATTTGAAAGATAAAAATATTAAAAAAATAGAATCATATAAAACTGAAATTAAGCAATTAGATGATAAAATTTCATTATTAAAAGAAAAAGAAAATCAAATAGAAAAAAATAATGAGTCTATTCTATCTCTAGAAAAACAAATGATAAAACTACCAGATTCATTACTAGAATTAATTACAGATAGTACAGATAATTTATATAATGAATATAAGTCTTCTTTGAAAAAAATGATAGATAAGAATGTTCTGGTAGATAAGAATGTGTTGGTTGATAAAACTGATATTAATACTATATTAGAATCTAAATCTTATAAAAAATATGAAACTAGTGCAAAACAATATTTTATATCTTCTGAAATTTCTAAATATAAAATAGATAATGATTCAAATGAAGAAATTATTCTAGAACAACAAAATACTCTAGAACAAGATAATATTAATATTAAAAATGAAATGAAAAATATTAGAACTCTAGAATCACAAATAAAGCAAATTGAAAGTAAAATATCTTCATTGCTAAATCAAATACAACAAATAGATAATGATATTGATAATTTTGATAATAATCAAAAAATAGATGAAGAAATAGATGCCAATAAAAAGAAAAAAGAGAAATATGAATTACGCATTGAAAGCACCGAAGCAAATAACTCATTGTTAAGAGAAAAAACAAAATCAATATATAAATATGAACAATTGCAAAATGAAAAGAATCATCTAAATAAAGAAATCATTTCAATTAAAGATATACTTAGCCAATTTGAAAAATATAAAACACTTATTGAAGATAATTCAAAAATACAGAAAGAATTGAATAGTTTTCGAGCAGAATTAGCAGACTTTGAAGAAGTTATAGAAGAAGTTGAAAAACAATACAATATAGAAAATACTACTTTAACCAAAAATATTGCTCTAATAGATCAACTTAGAAAAGATATTGCAGAAAATAAGGCAATTGAAAATAATTTGACATTATATACTATATATAGAAAAGCATTAAAACAACTACCATATTTATTATTGGCTAAAATACAACCTGTTTTAGAGAAAAAAGTAAATGATTTACTTAGTATTATAACAGATTTTACTTTGAAATTTGATATGTCTGATAGTAAAATAGATATTTATATAGATAGGTCAATTTATAAAAATGATGATGCAAATTCAGGTAAATATTTGGGTAAATATTCTGGAGGGTCTAAGGCAGATAGACACATATTAGTTAATAATGCATCTGGGTTTGAAAGATTTATTTCTAGTTTAGCAATTCGGTTAGCACTGCTAGATATTAGCAATTTACCAAAAATCAATTTTATGGCTATTGATGAAGGTTGGTCGTGTTTTGATACAACAAATTTAAATAATGTTGGTCAAATATTGGATTATTTGAAAACTAAATTTGACTATATTCTGACAATTAGCCACTTAACAGAAATTAAACAATATTGTGATACAATGATTAGTTTAAGAAAAGATGAAAAAGGATTTAGTAAGATAATTATTTAGATTTGAGTGTATTTATGAATCGTGATTTAGGTTTTATTTTGATATTTAGTTATTTTGGGTTTGTTTTATAATATTATTATTTTTTAATTATCTAGATTTTTAATTTTATATATTTTTAGTATAATATTTATATTTAAAAAATATATTTTTTACATTCAAAATATTTTTTATTTTTTTATATATTTTTTAATATATTTTTTTATAAAATATTATATAAAAATAATAAATAAAATTAAATAATTTTAAAATTATTTAAAATAAAAATAATCTGAATTTTTATTTTTATTTTTATTTTAAATATTATTTTAAGGATTATCTAATTATTATTAACTTAAAGACTAAATTAAATATTACAATAATTAATTTATATATTAATTATTATATTTAATTACAGAAATGGAAGATAATATTACTACTGAACTTATTACTAGCCTAGATGTAATATCAAATGATATGTTCATAGATTTTTGTCAAATATCTAATTATGAACAAGTATCAGAAAAAGAAAAATTAATTACTAGAATTACAAAAAATATTAATGTTATTAAAAATTTATATCAAAATAAAGTATTATACGATACAACTATTATTAATAATATTTTAATTTCTTTAAAAGCAATGAGAATTATTGATAATAAAAATAATAGTTTATCGGATTATAAAAAAATTAGAAAAGCATTGGGACATATTATTTATGATATATATAGATATTCTGATTATCATGCATTAATGTCAAATATACCATCAGTATCAATCATAAATTCAAATTTTAATATAGATGACATTGATAATATAGAACCAGTTAATTCTGAAGTTATTTATTCTACCATAGAAAATTACATTGGTGTTAATACTGTAGATAGTGTATTTCAAGTATCTGAATATAATTATTTAGTAAAATTAAAAATTATAAATGATGCTAAAAAATTATGCAATTTACTTAATAAAATGCAAATTGGTAGTAATGTAATTAAGGTTGAATTAATTAATCCTATACCAGATATTGTTGAGCCTATTGTTGAGCCTATTGTTGAGCCTATTGTTGAGCCTATTGTTGATCCTATTGCTGAATCTATTATTGAGCCTATTGTTGAGCCTATTGTTGAACCTGTTGTTGAACCTATTGATAATTTAATTGCATCTAATATAATTACTTCTAGTATTGTGTTAGATAATGATGATGAAAATATTATACATATAACAATGGATAATTCAGAAAATGATATTAAAGAACTTCAGACTTCGAATTCATCATTAGTTTCAAACATATCTTATGGTATATTTAGTAAAATATCAAATATGTTTAGTTTTTTTAAGAGAAATTAAGAATGTGATTCCTTCATAATAGTACTCCACACTGCTCTTTGTTTAATAGGGTCCTTATCTAAAACAAACCAATTATCCTTAATTTGTAATTCTGCCCATTTTTGGTCTAATGCCCAAATTTCATAACCATCTCTAGATAATTTTTTATGTTGCATATTATCATTACAAGTATTAAATAATTCTAGAATATTATCTACATATGTATCTTTAACTATATATGCAGAAGAAGTTGTTGCAGTTTTCAGTTTTTGTATTTTTAAATCATTTTGTGTTGCACCATCTTGTGTTGTAACATTAATTGATATTGAATTAAATTTATCATCTAATTCTTTATTTGCTGTACCTAGCATAATTACATCCCAATTTGAATGCTTTTCATCTAGAGTATCCATAGTTTTATTTAATAAATCATTAACTATTTCTGGATGCATATCTAATTCTGCATCATCTTCTAAAATTAATACTCTCTTCCATTTATTAAGTTTTATCATATTAAGTGCTAAAATATGAGATTGAATGCAACCTTTATGTCCATTTTTAGGTATAAATACACCACTCACTTTATGTACTTTACTCATATTAGTATTTAGTTTTTCCAAATCTTTCATTAAAAAATCTTTACGATCAGCACGATTTTCAAGATTTATATAAATAATAGCATCTAGACGATTAATACCAAGTTGTTCATTAAAAAAACTCTCTAAACTTTTATTTAGAATTAATACTGCTAAAATAACTACTAATCCAAAAAATATAATATATTCTATATTTTGATTTATATAATTTAACAATTTCATTTTATTATATTTATAATGGTTGAATTTATATTGGTTTTTTATTTGCTAAATTTTTATTATTTTTATTATTTTTAATAGTTTTATAAATTATTTAGATTTTATTTTTATTAGTATTATTTTATAAAAAATCTTATTATTTAATAGTTAAAAAATAATTGAAAAATAATTGAAAACTTATAAAAAAATGAATTATAAAAATAATAAGTTTATTTTTTATGTAATTGTTTTAATTATATTAATAATACTAATTATAATTTATAGATTGTATAAGTTATCATCAAATAAACCAGTTTTTGAATCATTTGACTCAAATGATTCTAAAATAGCATTTATTTTTTTAACTTATAATAACTTAAAAAGACCTGATATTTGGAATAGATTTTTAGATATCAAAGATAATAATGACAATATAAACAATAGTAAGTATATAAATAAATTTACAATTTATAATCATGCAAAAGAACCTGAAAAAATAACAGATATATTATTAAAAGATAATCATATTCCAGAACATATTGATACTTGTTGGGGATGTTTTTCTTCAGTAGAAGCAAATATATTAATGTTAAAAGAAGCTTTAAAAGATCCATTAAATAAAAAATTTATATTAATATCAGAATCTTGCATACCGATAGTATCATTTGATACATTATATTCAGAATTAATGACAGATGATAAGAGTAGATTTACATTTTGGGATACAAATAATACAGAACACAGATATAATGATATAATAGAACCAGATTTTCCAGTCAATGAATTTATCAAACATAATGGTCAAGGAATTATATTTAATAGACTACATTCGAATTTATTAGTTGATAATTTAATAAAATATAAAAATAAATGGAAAAATATAGGCTGTGTTGATGAGCATTATTTTGGTAATATATTAAAATTATTAGACAATTTTTTTGATTTAAATAATAATAATAAAAAATCTATGTTTAATAGTTGGCATAAAGATAATTTAAATATTAATAATATTTGTAACAATGAAAACAATAAAACCATTGATTGTAGTATATGCGAACATCATAATATTGGTACTAAATCATCGACTGTATTTAAAAATATATCTAATAAATCTATTGATGAAATAAGACAAAAAGAATTTTTATTTATTAGAAAAGTAGATAATACTACAAAAATTGATATAGATTATATATTATCTTAAATATATATTATCTTAAATATATATTAATCTTAAATAAATATTTACAATACTTAGGATATTACCAATTTGCAATACATAAATTACTATATTCTTTAGTTATCTCATCTAGATTAATTAAATTATTTCTATTTGAACATTTATTATTACATTGAGATTTAATAGTATCACTATATCTTAAACTCGAATTATCATTACCATATGTAAAATCATTAACAGATGATTTATTATAAAATCCTTTCATCCATTCTATTTGTTTTTTATTTACATTATAATGATTAAATCTTAAAGTATCCATAGGTGTGTGAAATATTTTACCATTAGTAGTTTCTATACTATGTATATTACCTATATTATCTATTTTTGTTGATTCATTTTTAATAATTATTTTTGGAGCCCATCCAGAAGTATCAATATTTTCAATAGTATTAGTTATATCTAAAATATTAGTTAAATCTTTATTACAAAATCTATCTTCAAATTTTTTCTGATTAATAACTATTTTAGTAACATCATCTTTAGCTAAATTTCTAATATAGTCCTTTATATTTGTATTATTTACACTAAATATAAACTCATCGGTATCTGTATATGCAGTGTAATCAGTAATAGAACCGTAGTTATTTATATAATGTTTAATTGCTTCAGTTTGACCATATATTATGTTGCCTTTTGCATCTTTGGGTTGCCATTTTACATAAATAACATTATCTTTGAAATCATTTAATATAGATTGCATTTCATTATTAACTGCATTATCATCTAATTTTATAATATTATTAAAATTAAATGCATATTTATTCATATTTTTATTGGAATCATCTATACCAATAGAACCAGTATTATCATATAAAAATATTTTATCAAAACCAATGTGTAAATGATATAAAATCCATTCTCTTAAAAATGGTAAGTTTTCTTTTACTATAAATACAGTTTGTATTGCAAGTTTTAATCCTATATCTATATTATCTAAATCTTGTTTTTTATTTTTTAAAGTTTTATTTAAAAAATAATTTAAAGGAGAATTACCATCTAATATTTCAGACTCATTTTTTGGTTCTAATTCTTTATATACACTATTTACTAATATTATTAATGGTTGAAACTGTTTTTCAATATTTTTATAATTATCATATGGTTTATTAATAAATTCTTCTACACAATTAGTCCAATTAACAGGATACATATTATTAAGACCTTCAAATATTTTATAATTATTATAATATTCATTTTTTTGAGATTTTATATCTTCTAATAAATTATTACCAATTTCAGCCCATTGAATTTTATTTTGTTTTTCATTTAATATTTGTATTATTCTATTTTTCCATTCAATCATCAGTGGTGTATTAGGCTTACTTCCAAATACACCATTATATAAAATTTCATTATTTTGTAAAATAAAAAAACCATCTTTATTTTTAATAATATCAAATAAGCTATTTAAATTATCCATTATTATTGTATCACTATCTAACCAAATACCACCATAATCACAAATAACTGAAACTCTTACAAAATCAGCTTGATGTGCTGGTTGTAAAGTATGAAAATAATCTGGTATATTTTTTATATATTTTTGTATATTATCTTTATTAATTAAATGAACATTATAAGATTTACCATTATTTGAATGAAAATATATTATATCTCTTAATATTTTAATTAATTTATAATCATTACCAACCCAGTATAAATAAACGTTATTATTTGTATTATTTGTATTATCACTGAAATTATCACTGAAATTATTACTGAAATTATTACTGATATTATAACTAAATTTTTCAATTTTATAATAAATATAATAAATTACAACAGCAAATATAAGGCATATTATGAATAAAATATTTAAATATTTGTATATATTATTTTTTTTCATTACTAAAAATAATTTATTATAATATATTATAATATATTAATATATATTAATATATTATAATAAGTTATTTCTACAATATAAAATGATATTATATAAATCAAAATATAAATTACCAATCATTTTAATATTAATTTTATTGTTAATGTTATTATTTATATATATATTATTATATAAATTTAAAAAAAATAATAGTAATAATGTTGATAAATTTGAAAATATTAATGAATCTAATATAAATGATAAAATTAATATATCATTGGGTTTATTATCATATAATGCTCCAGATACATTAAAACAAACATTACAAACTTATAAAGACTCTGGACTTTTAGAGATATCAAATGATGTTTTTGCTGTCCTTCAAAAATCTGATAAACAAAATGAAGAAGCAAAAGTATGTGAAAATTATAATATAAGATTTATAAAAATGCCAGATAATGGTAAAATGGCATCAGGATTTAAAGCTATATATGAAAATGCAAATAATGAAATTGTTGTATTTTTAGAAAATGATTTTGTTAATTATGCTACAAAACAAGAATCTATTAATTTTTTTAAAAATAGTATAGATTTTATAGAGAATCAAAATATAGATTTAATTAGAGCTAGAAATCGAAAAAATGCAGGAGAACCTAACAATGGTATACCAATGTTTAAACATATTCCTCAAGATGAATTTAAAAATAATGTGTATTTATCTGAATGTATATATTGGATAGATGACCCTGAAATAATATATCCAGACAAAATAAGTAGAATAAAACCATTAATTGGTGATGATAAGTGGTATTTTTCTTCTTCTAAAAGTTGTAATTGGACTAATAATGCATTTGTTACATCAAAACAGTTTTTTAAAAAAGCGGTTTTACCACATTTATCTGGTTCAGATAATATAGAAGATTCATTTACAAGTATATGGGCACAACAAGATTATAAATGCATATTTGGTCCAGGTTTATTTACTCATTATAGATTAGATGGACATTGAATAAAATTTATATATTATTTTATATATTATTTTATATTATTTTAATTTAATTAAATTAATATTAATTTATTTTATATATATAGAAATAATAATTTATAATGAAAATAAATATATTGAATAAAAAATATTCTATAATAAATTTATTAATATCATTTATATTATTAATACTTTTATTTAGATGTTTATTTGTAAATAAATATGAAAAATTTTATACAAAAAATAATGAAAATAATAAAACTTATGTTATATGTAAAAGAAAAGAATACCAATTTATGGAAGATTATATATTATCATTTTATAAATATATTAATAATTCTAAAATAGTAATTTTTGATAGTATAAATGACATACCAGATATAAATAATATAGATAATTATATATTTGTACAAATTGTACCTGATGAAATCTTAAAAAAAATAAATGATAAAAATAATAATATTTATTTAATTAATACAGAACAAATGTCAAAAATTAATGATAGAAATAAAATAAACGCTTATCCTAAAAATATAAAAATGCTAGATTATGCTAAAGCAAATATGAAATATTATGATAATTATTATGTTAAATTTCTATCATATCAAATTAATTATGATGAAATTTATGATTTACCCAAAACAAAAGATATTTGTATAATAACTGGATTATCAGAATATAGAAGACATATTGTAGATAGTATAATAAATAAAGGTTATCCTGTTGATATTATTTTTGGATGGAAAAAAGAAAGAGATGAATCATTATTTACATATAAAATACTATTAAATATTAGTTTTGAAAAAGACTATAATATATTTGAATCAATAAGATGTGATAGATGTATTTTTAATAAAATGATAGTTATTAGTGATAAAAAAGAAGATATGGATCTATATTATCTCAAAGATTATATGATATTTGAAGATTATGATAAAGTACCAGATAAAGTTATTGAAGTTCTTAATAATTATAATATGTATTATAAAAAATTAGGTCTAGATAAATTAGATTTAAATAAATTAGAAATTGAATCTGTTAGTTTATAATTTTTTATATTTTATAGTTTGTGTATTTTATAGTTTGTATATTTATTATTTTTGATTATATATTTATTATTTTTAATTATATATTTTCTATTATATTTATTATTTTTAATTATATTTGCATAATATAATGATAGATTTATAAATAATACATAAATTAATATAATTAAAATTAAAATTAAAATGACATTTATAAATAAAAAAAATATAATATATTTTAAAATATTTATTATTGCTTTATCATTAGGTTTAATTACATATTTTATATATAAAAAATATATTGAATCTTATGAAACTTTCGAAAATATGATTTATTATGATGAAAATAATACTATTATAGATTCTGAAAATCTTGAAAAAGATGAACAAGATATTGCAAAAAAATACATAGACCCTGATAATGTAGTTTTAGAACTTGGTGCTAGATATGGTACCGTATCTTGCGTAATTAATAAGATATTAAATAATAAAACAAATCAAGTAGTCATTGAACCAGATGAAAAAGTATGGAATGCTTTAGAAAATAATAAAAATAATAATAATTGTGATTTTCATATAATTAAAGGTTTTGTATCAAATAAAAATTTTTCATTATCTGATAATGGATATGGAAGTAGTGCTATTGAATCTCTTGATTCGAAAATTAAATCATATAAATTAGAAGACATAGAATCACAATATAATTTAAAATTTGATACATTAGTAGTTGATTGTGAAGGATGTCTAGAAACTTTTTTTGATGAATATCCTCATATGTATGTCCAATTAAAAAATATTACATTTGAAGAAGATTATAGTCATAAATGTAATTATGATAAAATTAAAGAAAAATTAGTTGAATACGGTTTTGTCAAAGTTTATGAAAAATTTAATGAAGTATTGCGTAGTATGTGGAAGAAACAATAAAATATTTTTATATTTTTATATTTTTAATTATATATTTTCTATTATCTATTTTTATATTATTTATTATCTATATATTCTATAATAACAAATTATAATACTAATTTATAAGTATGACTAAAGCAGCTTTTCAAAAAAGCCGCACCAAAACAGGATTTATAAAATCCCGTGCGCAAACACAACAAAACAGTCAAATATATGAAGCCATCACAATAGGTATAAATGATCCAAACGGTATTTATAATAACCCCTTTACAAATGAACCCTATAAAAACTTATATGCAAATGAAATAAGATATATTAAAGGTGAAAAATTACCATGTACATATGCAAATTTTGCAAAGATATGGACAGATTTATTAGTCTATAAAAATAAAGATGAATTAATTGAAAAAATTTCTCATAATCAGATTATTCTCGCCAAAGCGGGAACGGGTGTTGGTAAAACGGTACTTATACCCCGGATTGCACTACACACTCTTAATTATAAAGAAAAAGTTATTTGTACTGTACCTAAACGTTTATTAGCCCGTAAAAATGCTACTTTTATTGCAGAATGTATGGATGTTAAATTAGGTGAGCAAGTAGGTTATTATTATCAAGGTGACAATGAAACCAATAAAAATGGTGTTCAAACTAAGCTAATATTTACTACCACTGGTAGCATTATTTCTAGAATAACTGGTAATGACCCGATGTTGGCTGATTATAAATGCGTTATTGTGGATGAAGCCCATGAACGCAGTGTTGATACTGACCAATTATTATTATTATTGAAAAATCTCTGCAAAATACGCAAAGACTTAAAAGTCATAATTATGAGTGCTACAATAAATTTAGAAATATTTCGCAATTATTTTCCAACTAAATTATTTAAATTTGGCGAAGTTGATGTTGGATCTGAAACTATGCATGAAGTTAAACAAATATTTATGGAAAGACCTACTGATTGGAAAAAAACCGCCTCGGATATAACTGTTAAACTTCTTAAGAAAACTAATATTGGAGATATTATGATATTTGTAAAATCTGCAGGCGATGCTAATATTATAATAGGAGCTATTGAAAAAGGAATGATAGATTTTCGTAATGATTTTATTAAGAATAGGCAATTGTCTCAAAATAGAAAAATGACTAAGAGAAAATCTGGGACTGGGTCTGAGACTGGGTCTAGGTCTGAGACTGGGTCTGGATCTATGTCTAGAACTAAGACACAAAAATCAAGAAAATCTTTTATGAAAACTAGTAAAGAAATAGAAGCAGAATCATATGTAATTAATCCATTTTGTGTTAAACTTGAGGGTTCTAGTCCAAAAAAAGAATCAGATTTGGCTACTAGTAAGACTTCTTATAAAAATGAAAAGAATGATAAAGGCTATCCTTATACCCGTAAAGTAGTAGTTAGCACCAATGTTGCAGAATCATCACTCACCGTTGATGGTATTATTTATATTATAGATTCTGGATATGAATATGAAGAATTATATGAACCAAATAGTAGAGCTAACGGTCTTATTGAAAATAATATTGCTCAAAGTGCTGTATTGCAACGCAAAGGGAGGGCGGGACGTATTGAACCCGGTGTTTGTATCCATCTTTATTCTAAGAGGGATTTTGAAGGATTTCAAAAATATCCTACACCATCAATAGAAAAATCGGATATTACTGGTAATATTTTAGATATTATGAGAATGAAGGATTCGGATACTGTTAAAAAAATGAGGAGTTTGCTAGATGAATTTATTTCACCACCTCATGAGAAATTTATTATTAATTCATTGAAAACATTAGAAGCATTAGGTGCGATTACTAGTTTAGACAGTAATGGTGTTATTACACCTATGGGACAAGCGATTACTAAATTTAGAGCAATTAGCCCTTGTTTTGCTAGATCTATAATAGCAAGTCACTTTTATGGTGTTTCTCGTTCAGTATGTGATATAATTGCTTTATGTCATTCTGCAAATGGTCGTATAGGTAATTTTTTTATTAAATATTATCCAGATAAGAAGAAAGGTGCAGATTGGAATAAGAAGGAATACAATAGACATATAAATATTATGAAGTCTTTTAAACATCCTTATGGAGATTATATGTCTATGTTAAAAGCTTATAAAATGTATTTAAAATTTATAGGTTCTAAAAATGAAGATGAGAAGGATGGGAAGAATGGGGTTAATGATGTCAATGATGTCAATGATAATAATCAAACATCCGCAGAAAATATAATTGAAGAGAATATACAAGAAGATGATGTTAAAATGAAGCCCTCGGTGAAAAAATGGTGCAAAGATAATTTTATAAATCCTAGAAAATTGGCGACTGTTAAACAAACTAGTATGCAATTATATCGTACTTTACAAGAAATAATGAAACCATATCAATATGAAAGACCTAAAGGTATGCAAAAATTATCAATGAAAGAAAAAGCTGAAATTAATGAAAAAATAAGTATTATGGAAATAAATTCAGTTTTAGATGAAATAGAACCTGGTATGGTAAAAACTAATGATGTTGATATGCAAATGCAAATGCAAATAGATAAAGATATGCAATCTGGTGGTTTTATAAGACGTATTGCAAAAGAAGAAGAAATGGAAAAATTAGAAAAAAATGTAAAGCGATTTGATAAAGAGGATGATAATATTATGATGGCTTTGGCTATTGGTAATTTTGTGAATATTGCTGCTATTGCTAATGGAACGCGTAATATGTATAAAAGTTGTTTTGCAATAGATAAAAAAATGTGTAGAATTGATATGGATAGTTTTATTAAAGATAATCCTAAAATAGTATTATTTGAAGAAATATTTATGTCTTCTTTGGAGTCTCGTATGCTAAAATTAAATATGGTAAATATGCTACCAAATAATGTCTGGGAAAGAATTAAAAGCGAATATGGTAAATATATAAAGTTTTGTGTTTAGGTATTATTATTATTATTTTCTCAGACTAATCTTTGATCTATCATTGTTTTATCTGACGTTAAAATATGAGTATCAGGGTCCTTATCTAATAACGATGATAATGCATTTGCAAGATACATTATTTTTTTTAAATTTTTTTTATTTTTAATAATTAGTTCTTCATCACTCATAATAGTGTTTAATACATAATAATTTTTTTCTAAACTGTTAATCATTAAATTAAACTGTGATTCTTTTGTATTGTTTCCGTAGTTATAGTTTATATCTTCTAGATCTTTATCTTTCATATTTACTACAACTTCAGATCCTATTTTTTGTTTTGCGGCATCGGTTATAAGCAACTTCCGAATCATAAAATCTAGAATATATTTTATATTTTGATAAACTATATTATCCTCCTTATCATAAGGAGTTAAATTTTTTCTTATTATTATATAATTATCCATAAATACTTTAACCATATCACCAGTAATATCATCATACACATCTTCTTCTGTTAAATCCGAAAAGTTTTTTGCTGAATCTGTAAATTTTCTATATACTTCTGGAGTATTTGATCTCATTGATTTTGTTGATTTTGTTGATTTACCAAAAGGAAACCCACCTCTCTGGTTGTTTTTTTTAGTTTTCTTGCTACGCATGATTTTCTTGTTACTCGCGTTTTTAGATTTCTTGCTACGCATTTTTTTAATAGTTGGTTTTTGCATTTTATATTAAACTAAAAAAATAATATAAAGTTTTTGTAAAGTTGTAAAGTTGTAAAAAGTTTTTGACTGTGTCTTAATTTATAAAAATATTTTTATTATTCTTAATATAAAAAAAATAAAAAAAATAAAAAAATCAATAAAATATTTATTTTACAATTAAAGATATTCAATATAAAGACAAATTATATTAATCATACTAATAATATAAATATTTATATTTATAATACCTTCAACTTTTTAAAAGGAGGGAGCTCGAGGGAACCTTGGTTCCTTCGTATCGAAATGTATAAATATAAAATAGATAAAATATATGATAAAATACCGTTAGAAATTAATATAGAAACTGTTCATATAAATGATAAAGGAGTAGGTGAAGTATTAAGTATAAATTTAGATTCTTATTATAAGATTAATCGTGCTAAAAACCGTATTACTGAAATAAATAGTAATCAGTGGGACGAAGTTAAAAAAATAACAAATCCTTATGAATTTATACATACATTTAATTCAAAAACAAAGGCAATTGATAGTAGAAGTATTGCATTATATAAACCATTAAGTAGAAGCTTTTTTAAAATGATAGAAATTATATCTGAATTTTGCAGCTTTTTAGAAAAGCAGGATTGCAGCTTTTTAGAAAAAAGCCGCGCCAAAAAGCAGGATTTAGGAAATCCCGCACGCAAATGCAGCTTTTTAGAAAAAAGCCGCGCCAAAAATTATGATGAAATATCCAATCATACAAGGGAGCTCGATACAGGATTTGAAAAATCCCGTGCGCAAATGAAGCCCTCGCAAAGGGAGCTCGATACAGGATTTGAAAAATCCCGTGCGCAAATGAAGCCCTCGCACAAACATAGCCAAAAATTAAATGATGATGTAGATTCTTCATGCAATATAAGAGAGTCCTCTCAACTAATTTCGGGGCATATAGCCGAAGGTCCGGGTGGATTTATCGAAGCAATTAGATACATTAGAAAACACAATAAAGATGATTTAGCATTTGGTATGACTCTTATAAAATATGATAGAAGTGAATATAAAAAAATAAATGTATTGGGATGGCATAAAAGCAATAGATTTCTTTTCAATAATCCAGAAGTTCGTATTTTAAATGGTGAAGATGGTACTGGGAATATTTATAAAGTAAAAAATATTGATTTTTTTAATAATGAAATTAGAATCAATTCGCCTTTGGGTGCAGATATTGTTACCGGTGATGGTGGATTTGATTTCAGCATTGATTATAATTATCAAGAACAATTAAGTTCTAAGTTAATATTTAGTCAAATATTATGTGCTTTAAAATGTCAAAAAATAGATGGTACTTTTATATGTAAATTTTTCGATCTCAATTTATATTTTACTACAGAAATGCTATATTTATTATACTCCTCCTATGAAACAATATATATATATAAACCATTTACTAGTCGTATTGCAAACAGTGAAAAATATATTGTTTGTACTAATTTCATTGGTATAGATGAAACATTATTAAATAATTTATTCGATGTATTAGAAAACTGGAATAAATATGAAGCTCAAACCATAAATTATATTTTTAAACAAATACCTTGTGATTTTATTGATAAAATAAAAGAAATTAATATAGAAATAATTGATGTACAAATTAAATCAATCAATAATACTATAGATATTATAAAAAATAATAAAATACAAAATGATAAAAAATGGTATGATACAACTGTTAAATTACAAATACAAAAAGCAATGCAATGGTGTAAAAAATATAATATAGCTTATAATTTATAAGCAAATTATATTTGTTATATATTTTTAATTTAATATTATAAATAAATTAGATAAACACTTTATCATAATCAACAATATTTGTTTTTTTAATAAAGAATAATCTAGGTTTTTTAGATATTTTTCTAAATTCATTATTCATTAAAGCTATTTGTTTATTATCATCGTCATATTCAATACCTTTTATATGTTCCAAATTATCAACTAATATTTTTAAAATTAGATCATATGCTGATATTAATTGGGGTATAGCTCTAGCACCTGTAATAATAATACTTCCAGGTCTAAATAGAGATATTGTAATTTTAGTGCATATAGAATGCTTTTCTTTAGTTGAACAATGCGGATTACAATTGCATATACCTTGAACAACATTATTAGGATTATAATAATATTTTGTTAAAACACCGGGATATTCATCTGGCTCATACGAATTAAATAACCCTTTTTTTCTTAATATTTTTGATATTCTTTTTAGATTAATATTATGATTTATTGAAAAATCGCTATTAATTAAAACAGTTTCAATATCACTTACAAAATAATTATGAGGTTCATCAATTGATTTTGTAATTAAATCTAATTTTTCTATAGCTATTTCTATATTTGAAATTGTATCTAATAATAATTTGTTTTGATTATTTTGGTTATTTTGATTATTTTGGTTATTTTGGTTATTTTGGATTATATTAGATGTTTGGTATGTTGGGACTAGGTCTTGTTCTGGGACTATATTATCTTCTAACCCTATTAAATATTCTTTTACTGCATTACAAATTGTAATATCAATTGTCCTGATTGTAACTAGGCGATTAATTTTCTTTTCTAAAAAACTACTGTATAATTTATTAAATTTGAATATTTCATATTTAATATCTAGTAATGTTTGTTCATCAGATGAATATATTTTTTTGCTTATATCTGAAAGTATTTTATCAAGAAGAGGGAATTTAAAATCAGTATATTTTTTCATTATAGTTTCAATACAAGATTTAACTTCATCTAAACTTTTACAGTTTGATAGTGAATTGCCCAAATCTATATTTAAACATTCCTTTATTTTATCAATCTTATTAATTGTATGTCTAATATATAAATCACCATTCCATTCATTATCTTTAAGAAATGTGAAATTAGATTCTTCAATTGGATCTGAATTTATATTATAAACATCGTGAATACCTTTAATATAATTTTTTCTTTTTAAATTAACAAAATCGGTTTTGGTTGGCGTTTTTAAATCTGCAGGTAGTTTATATACTAAATCTGTATCAAATTCATAATCCTTTAAAAATCTATCATAATACTTTCTATAATATGATACATTTTTAGTTTTAGGGTCAAATACTAATTGAAAATCGTATGTTTTTGATATTTCACTAAGTTTTGTAATATCTTTAAGTACATTTATTTTAATATTTTTTAAAATATTTATTAATAATTCAGAGACTACGGTAGCCTCATCTTCATTTTTTAATCCGGTCATTTGTAATCGACCATTTGCAAAAATTTTAATATTAACATTTCTAAAACCCCAATATTTGAATTTTATTGTTGCTTGATTATTGAATTCGTCTTTAATTTTGTCAATCAGTGTTTCACCTCTTGCGCAATTACCGTAGAATTCTAAATTATATATGCCTCCCGATTTTTCATTTAATTCTGGAGAATATTGTTCATAAATATTTATAAATCTTGTAATTAATCCTAGATTAACTTTAGAATTTATATTAGTAATTACTGTACAAGTAGATATTGTTAAAGGTGTTGCCTTAAAATCTAATTTTGTATTAATTTTAATATTAGTATTAGTATTAGTATTAGTATTAGTATTGGTTTCTGGATTCTCATTTTGGGATGGAACTTGGATTGTATCTGCATTTGTATTTGTGATATTACCAATATTGACATTATCAAATGAGTTTTTATTAGAAGATATGGTTTCAGAAGATGTGTTTTTTAGTGATTTCTTATGTTTCGAATGTTTTTTCGATTTATGGTGTTTATCTTTCTTATGTTTTTTATGTTCAGATTTTACAGTAATAGGTTCTTCTTTAAATTCCATTTTAGAAATCACTAATAATTATAATTTAAAAGTTTATCTTTAAGTTATTCAATTTTTTTAGAAATTAAATTATCCTAATTTTTTTTTATTATTCATTTTTATTATTCATTTTTTATTTTTTTATTTTTTATTATTCATTTTTTATTTTTTTATTATTTAATTAATTATTATAATTATTATAATATAAAAATTGAAAAAATGTATGTATAATATATTAATAATAAAAATTATTAATTTATATATAAAAATGGATGAAACTATTGATAATGAAGGTATTGACGAAGATAATGATGAAACTAATGATAAAACTATAGATGAAGATAATAAAGATAAAGATAATAAAAACGAATCTAAAGATAAAACAAATGATTTATCTATTCTTCTTAAATCATTTAATAGATTAGATAATTATATTGCAAGATATATTTATAAAAAATATATAGCGCAGGATAGCAGCTTTTTAGAAAAAAGCCGCGCCAAAAAGCAGGATAGCAGCTTTTTAGAAAAAAGCCGCGCCAAAAAGCAGGATAGCAGCTTTTTAGAAAAAAGCCGCGCCAAAAATTATGATGAAATATCCGATCATACAAGGGAGCTCGAGGGGCTGAAGCCCTCGCACAAACATACAGAGATAAAAATAGAAAATTTTCTAAAAACGATATTTAATATAGAACGACCAGGTATAATAACCCAAAAAGAGAGTCTAGAAACAGATTTATATAAAATGGATATTGCAGATAAAGCATATGATAAAGATCCTAAAAAATTTAAATTAAGACAATATGAAAGTGTTCCTGATGTAAAAAGATGTTCTTTTATTAGAAAACATAAAAATAAATATAAAAGATGTAATATTCATGTTATGAATGATGATTCAGATATTTGTTATAAACATATTGATAGCCCTAATATATATTGGGACCGATATTGTGAAGTTTTAGATGAAATTAAAAACATAGAGGTTTAATTGGATGAATTAGATGGTGGATTGGATTAGATGGTGGATTGGATTTGATGGATTAATTAGCTTT
>Ga0214919_10004209_pt1 | contig 21153 bp, 19 predicted proteins | sample LL1503_MetaG_FD_177994 | JGI IMG/M metagenome (GOLD analysis project Ga0214919, IMG submission 177994) | Freshwater microbial communities from Lake Lanier, Atlanta, Georgia, United States - LL-1503 | ecosystem: Environmental > Aquatic > Freshwater > Lake | place: USA: Georgia | collected... | reverse complement strand
CTTGACGCTTTCAATGACGTCGTCGTCGAGTTTGCGCATGAGCTTGCCAATGAATTGCATCTGACGGCGCTTGCCTTCAAAGTTGGTAATTCGTTTGGCATCCGCCACGGCATCGACCAGTTTTTCGGGCAGGTCGGCTTTGGCCATCAGATCGGGGCGTAAATCCAATAGACTCTCACCCAGTTTCTGAAGCTCATCGCTCTCTTTTTTCAGGTCGGTGCGGCTGGGTTCATCGCCCCCTTTGAGCTCGCGTTTGAGTTCGAGGTCAAGCTCGCTGCCTTCGGCAACAAATTGACCTTGAACGAAATAACCTTTTTTGAATTTACGGGACATGTGAGCTCTTAAGCCTTTTCAGCGGGACGGCAAGTATCATAGCCGTCACTGTGCATTTTAAATAATCGACTGTTTTGACGAATTCGACGCAAATGATGAAAAAAACCAAGCCCCAGACTGCCATGGCCCCTTCCAAGTCCCACAACGCGCACGCGCATGACGGTTTCAGCTACAGCCGCAACTTTTTTGAAGGCTTGGTTGATTCTGCCTTGAAACATGCCAAAAAAATCGGTGCCACCGATGCAGGGGCTGAAGCTTCTGAAGGCTGCGGGCTGAGTGTGAGCGTGCGCAAGGGTGAGCTAGAAACAGTCGAGCGCAATCGTGACAAGTCCTTGGGCGTCACGGTGTATGTGGGCCACAGACGCGGTAACGCCAGCACTTCTGACTTCTCGGAGGCTGCCATTCAGCAAACAGTTCAAGCTGCGTTCGACATTGCGCGTTTCACCGCTGAAGATCCGACTGCAGGCCTGCCTGATGAAGACGATATCGCCAAGCTTCAACCTGAATTGGATTTGTTTCATCCTTGGTCAATCAACAGTGAAGAGGCGGCCAAGTTGGCTTTGGCTTGTGAAGCCGCCGCGCTCAAAACCAGTCGACGCATTACCAACAGTGAAGGTGCTGGCGTGACTGCACAGCAGAGCCATTTCTTCAGCGCTCACACGCACGGATTTCGGGGTGGTTATGCCAGCTCACGTCACAGCATGTCAGTGGCGCCCATTGCATCACTGCCTGGCAAAAACGCAGAAATGCAACGCGATGCTTGGTACACCTCCATGCGCGCAGCCGATCAAATGGCCTCGCCTGAAGCCGTAGGACGGTACGCCGCCGAGCGCGCGTTAAGTCGTTTAGGCAGCCAAAAAATTCCCACCACAGAGTGTTCTGTTTTGTTTGAATCGCCAGTGGCTGCGGGCTTATTGGGCGGCTTTGTGCAGGCAGTGAGTGGCGGTTCTTTGTACCGAAAGAGCAGCTTCTTGTTGGACTCCATGGGCAAGCAAGTTTTTCCCAAGCACATTGAAATTTCGGAAGATCCCCATGTGTTGCGTGGCAAGGGCAGCTCACCTTTTGACGATGAAGGTGTGCGCGGTTTGAAGCGCAAAGTGGTCTCGGGTGGCCGTGTCGAAGGCTACTTCTTGAGCAGCTACTCAGCACGCAAATTGGGCATGAAGACCACTGGCAATGCCGGTGGCTCGCACAACCTGATCATGTCTTCGAAGTTGACGCGTTCAGACGATGACCTTAAAGCCATGCTGCAAAAACTGGGCACCGGTTTGTTCGTGATTGAACTCATGGGGCAGGGCGTGAATTACGTCACGGGCGACTACTCACGCGGCGCATCAGGCTTCTGGGTCGAGAATGGTGAAATTGCTTTCCCCGTGCACGAAATTACCATTGCAGGCAATTTGAAAACCATGTTCAAAGGCATTGAGGCTGTGGGTGCAGATGCCTACAACTACGGCGCCAAAACCATTGGCTCGGTGTTGGTCAATAGGATGAAGGTCGCGGGTAGCTGAATTTAATTGGGGTCAGAGCAACATTAATTTCCAATCAGTTGGGGGCAGAGGCTAATGGGGGCTTCCTCATGGTGGGGTACCACAAATCGTCAGCCCCCATTAGCCTCTGCCCCCAACTGATTGACCAAATTAATGTTGCTCTGACCCCAATTAAATTATTAGCCGGCGAGGGCAGCTTTGACGGCTGCTGAGACTTGGCCCATGTCGGCTTTGCCGGCCAATTGGGTTTTGACAGCGCCCATGACTTTGCCCATGTCGCCGGGACCTTTGGCGCCCAAGGAGGTGACGATGGCTTGAACGGCAACTGTCACTTCTTCTGCAGACATACGCGCTGGCAAATAGGCCTGCAGCACCACCATCTCTGCTTGTTCAATATCGACCAAATCTTGACGAGCCGCCAATTCAAACGCTGCAATCGAGTCCTTGCGTTGCTTGACCAGTTTGTCGACGATGGCGATCACAGCGGCATCGTCTAACACCACCCGCTCATCCACTTCCTTTTGCTTCATGGCCGAAAGTAGCAAACGAATAGTACCCAAGCGCGCTGTGTCCTTAGCGCGCATGGCGTTCTTCATGTCTTCGGTGATTTGGTCTTTGAGGCTCATGGTGTTTCCTAAAGTGGATGAACGCTGGCTTGAATTAAAAAAAGCCCGCTTGAGCGTCCTCCAGCGGGCTTTGCTTGGCCCCTGAGGGCTTCGCAGATTCAAAAATTCAGGCGAATCTTTGAACGAAGTGACCTTTATGCCAAAGCAGATTAGTACATCTTCTTGGGCAATTGCATGCTGCGCACGCGCTTGTAGTGGCGCTTCACAGCGGCCGCTTTTTTGCGCTTGCGTTCTGTGGTGGGCTTTTCATAAAACTCACGGGCACGCAAGTCGGTCAACAGACCGAGTTTTTCAATGGTGCGTTTGAAGCGGCGAAGTGCTACGTCAAACGGCTCGTTTTCTTTCACGCGAATGGTGGTCATGGATTTCAATGTTTCCAAAATATGCCGACTGACACTGAAAGGGAAGATCGAGCCCTTAGAAGCAGTTTCGGCGGGTTCCCCGTCACGAACTAGTATTTGGCAGACGGAGGATTGCCAGCGAAGCCTTGGATTATAGCCCTAAGTTTTAGACTGTTTTAAGCTGTTTCTGGGATATTTACAGGGCTACAGCCTGTTTTTGCTTGAGGGCTTGGGCGCATGCAAATGCGCTGGACCAGGCCCACTGGAAGTTGTAGCCGCCCAGCCAGCCTGTGACGTCGACCACCTCTCCAATGAAATACAGGCCTGGCTGCTTGGATTCCATGGTTTGGGACGATAAATCTCGGGTGTCTACCCCGCCCAATGTGACCTCAGCCTTTTTGTAGCCCTCGCTGCCATTGGGGGTGAGGGGCCAGTGGCTCAGTTTTTGGGCCAGTTGAAGCAAGGCTTTGTCGCTGGCTTCGGCTACTGGGCGTTGCCATTGGGGGTCTTGGGCGACCCAGGCGTCTGCCAATCGGTGCGGCACCCAAGCGCCAAGCTCGTTGGCAATCAGCTTTTTCGACCTGGCTTTGGCTTGCATGAGCGAGCCTTCAATGTCTTCTTGGGGTGCCAGGTTCAAATGAAGGGGCTGACCTTCTTGCCAATAGCTGGAAATTTGCAACACAGCTGGGCCTGACAAGCCGCGGTGTGTGAACAAAAGGTCTTCGTCAAAACGTGTGCGGGTCTTTTTGGCGCCCGTCTCGATGCTCACTGGCAATGACAAGCCCGCCAAGCCGGCATAGGGTGCCCAGTCGGCGCCATCAAAGGTGAGAGGAACCAGTCCTGGTCGTCTGGCAACCAAACGCAAGCCAAATTGTTCTGCAATGCAGTAGCCAAAGTCGGTAGCGCCAATTTTTGGAATAGATAAGCCGCCAGTGGCAACGACCACCGCGCCGGCTTGAACTTCGCCTTGGTCAGTTTGCAATTTGTAGCCAGAGCCCTCAGCGGTGATGGCTTTCACGCCGCAGCCATGCCAACGCATCACACCCCCTTTGTCGCACTCCTTCAAAAGCATTTGAATCAGATCTTCAGCAGAACGATCGCAAAACAATTGGCCCTTGTGTTTTTCATGAAACGGGATGTCATAAGACTGCACCAGTTCAATGAAATCTTGCGCGGTATAGCGCGACAAAGAACTGCGGCAGAAGTTCGGATTTTCACTGAGGAAATGTTTGTGAGGCGCACTGACATCGATTAGGCGATTGGTAAAGTTGCTTCGACCGCCGCCAGAAATTCGAATTTTTTCAGCCACCTTGTGACTGTGATCGACTAACAAGACGGACAATCCCAATTGCCCAGCCACGCCAGCACAAAAAAGGCCGGCAGCGCCGGCGCCTACGATCACCACGTCACATGTTTGCATGCAGTGGGAGTGTAGGGCTAGACGGCTCCGTTTGGAAAATTTGTGCGCAAGCTTGAACCACATTGCCCACAACCAAGATGCTGGGGCTTTTCAGGCCTGTCTCATTCAATGTGAAAGTAAGACGGTCAAGGCGTGTCAGAGCTTGGCGCTGCTCAGGCAAGCTGGCGTTCTCAATGATGGCAACGGGTGTGTCGGCAGGCAGGCCCGTTAGCAGTTCAGTTTGAATATGGTCTGCACCACTGACACCCATGTAGATGACCAATGTGAGTTTGGCATCGCGCGCAGTGGCTGCCAGTTGGCGCCAATCGGTGCCGCTGTCTCCGGGCTTGGCATGGCCTGTGACAAAGACCACTCCGTGGGCATGCTCGCGGTGCGTCAGCGGTGCCCCCAAACTGCTGATAGCGGCTAAACCTGAAGTGATGCCGTTGATGACTGTTACCGCAATGCCCGCATCTCGAAGGTGTTCCACTTCTTCGCCGCCGCGACCAAAAATAAAGGGGTCTCCACCCTTTAGGCGCACCACGGTTTCGCCTTCATTCACGGCGCTGATCATGAGCTTTTCTATGAAAGTTTGAGGTGTACTTTTGCAACCGCCGCGTTTGCCCACATGAACAATGCGAGCAGTCGGCGATGCATGTTTTAAAACTGCATCGTTGACCAAGTCATCGACGAACAAAACGCTAGCGGCTTGAATGGCTTTAACGGCTTTGAGGGTAAGCAATTCAGGATCGCCTGGGCCTGCGCCCACCAGAGTGCATGTGCCTGATGCGCAAGCTGATGGTTTGATGAAGGATGAATCGTTGTGGCTCATAGAGATTTCAAGGCTTGCAAAATATGTTGAACTTGAAGTGCTATGGGCGCAGGTACTTCGCGTTTCTGCTTCAAAACATCTTCAATGTAGGCGGCCGTTTCAGCCGCGTTGGGTTGAGGTAGTTCAGGAACGCTTTGAAGTGCACCGGCTTGCGCGGCTTGAACAGTTTGTGTACGGCCGCCGTGAAAGAAATCCATTTGAGGCGTGCGACGCGCATCGGCAACAGGCTCGCCTTCAGTGCCTCTGAGCAAGAAAGCAGAGGCCTCTGTTAATTTGAAAGTTTGGGCCATGGAGACGGCATATTCTGGGTGCGTGTAACTGCTCACAACGAGCGCCGAGCCTTGGCAAGGATTCATGAGCTTGACCAAACTGTGCGCGGGATTGCGCAGATTGACCACGCGGCGAACATCGAGCAACTTTTTCAAAGCGGGGCTCAGCACTTCGGTGGGTACGAGGTTCAAACCAGCCTGAGCTTGATCGACGGCGGTCAGAGTTTTGTATCCCAGCGCTTTAAGCACTTCAAAAGAAGTTGTCCGACTGTTTTCTGTGGGGGTGCCATGAACACACACTCGGACACCTTGCTGGCATAAAAGCAAAGCCAAAAGGGGGGCCAATGCGGGTAATTTACGAGCACCGTTGTAGCAAGGAATGACAACTGTAGGCTGTTGGCCCAACTGGGGCAGTGCATTTAAACGTGCGTGAACAGCATCCAAGAAACCCGCCATTTCTTCGGGTGTTTCGCCTTTGATGCGCATGGCTAAGCAGAAGGCGCCTACTTCTAGGTCAGTCACTTTCGCGTCCAACACTTGCCCTATTAAATCAGCGGCTTGCTCACGCGTAAGCGAACGCGCGCCGTCCTTGCCGCGACCAATTTCTTTGATGTAATGACCAATGCCCATGTGTGTATTGTCTCAAAGCTTAGATAACCATGGGCTATATGGCCAATGACGGGTTGGCTGACTTTTCCGTGATAGATGCTTTGAGGTAAATCATGCGCTTTAACTGAGGCACGCAAGAACCACATTCCGTGCCACACTTTAAGTTGGTCTTTAAGCCTTCCAATTGAAGACTTGCTGTGCCTTGGTTGGCCTTAAGCCATGCTTCAATGGCCCCATCCTTCACGCCTAAGCAAGTGCAGATGGTTTGTCCAAGCGGTTTGATGGCAACCGGGGGGGTCTGACCCGACATGAGCAAGCGGCGTCCATAGCTTTCCGTAGACTGTTGCGTTTGAAGAAGGGCCTTGAGCCAAGCTTCGGCAGAGGTGTCGCCTGCCATAACAAAGGCCTCCAGTTGAGGCAGCGCATTTCGCCTGTCTAGCTTGATGCTTCTGAGATGGCTGCGCTTGTTATCGGCATAACGCAGGCCTGAATGCGCATCGAGTTGCAGCAAACTTTCGATTTCATTGACCAAGGACATTTCGGGAGCCTCAGAACTGGCCGCTCTAAACATCACGCCTTGTCGGGGCAAGTGTCCATTGGGTAAGTGAGTAGCAGAACTTTCTTCAGCAAAGGGCACACAGCTTGCGAACTCAAAATGAGTCATCCGACTTCTAAGTGCTTGAAGAATTTGTAAAGCTTGGTTGGCTGGCAGCCAGGCCATGGCCAAAAGCTTCCAGGACGGATCAGCCTTGAGAATTTTGACTGCTGCATGTTTCAATTCAGGTTGTTTAGAGCTTGGACAAAACGCCGAAGTGGTGATGGCATTAACACCACCAAGCGCCCTGTTTTGGTGGTCTCTGCCACTGATGAAGCCAGAGCCCCAGTGCATGGCCATGAAGGCTTGTTGAGGCGCTAATTCATCAGAAACTTGCGCAGGCGCTACGATCGAACCCCGCTTGCTGGTGACGTGAACCAAGTCGCCATTGCTTAAATTCAAGAATTGCATGTCTTGCGGATGCAATTGAACGCTGGGCTCGGGCACGTGACCAAAGAGTTTGGCAATGGTGCCCGTCCTTGTCATGCCGTGCCACTGGTCGCGCATTCGTCCTGTGTTGAAAGAGAAAGGAAAGCGCGATTCACAGGGCTCAGAGACTGGTACATATTCAAGGGCCACAAATTTGGCTTTGCCTGAGGACGTGGGAAAAATGCCATTTTCGTAAAGCCTTTTGACACCTGTTGAGGCGCCCTCTGACATGGGCCACTGCTCAGGTTGAAGCTCAAGTTGAGCATAACTAAGACCCGTGATGTCCAGGTCTCTGCCACGAGTGCTTTCTCGGTGTTCATTCCAGATAGCTTCTGGATTTGAGTAGAAAAAATTCATGCGCTGTGCTAATGGCTTGAAGATATCGTATTTCGATAAGTGATTCGCTAGATTCAAGCCAATTTGCCAATCATGTTGCGCCAAACCAGATGGCGGCACGGCTGCTCGAACACGTGTGATGCGTCTTTCGCTGTTGGTCACAGTTCCTTCTTTTTCACCCCAGGTGGTTGCTGGAAGCAAGAGGTCAGCAAAGGCGCAGGTTTCTGCGGTAGCAAAAGCCTCTTGTACAACTACCAATTCCGCGCGTTCCAGTGCTTTGCGCACCATGCGTTGATCGGGCATAGATTGCGCGGGATTGGTGCAGGCGATCCACAGCACCTTGATTTCACCCTCAGCCGCTGCTTGAAACATTTCCACGGCAGTTTTGCCAGGTTTGGAGGGAACTTCTTCTAGACCCCATAAGTTAGCCACTTCTTTGCGGTGCACAGGATTGGCAAGGTCACGGTGTGCGCTAAGCAAATTGGCCAAGCCACCTACTTCTCGGCCGCCCATCGCATTGGGCTGTCCCGTCAAAGAGAAGGGGCCTGCGCCTGGCTTGCCAATATGGCCAGTCGCCAAATGCAAATGCACCAAAGAAGCATTCTTGGCCGTTCCACTGCTGGACTGATTCAATCCTTGGCAATAAAGGCTGAGGGTGGCCTTGGAGATGGCAAACCATTCAGCAGCTTGTAGCAACTGAGTCTCAGGGATGCCACAAATTTCATGCACCTTTGCAGGTGTGCAGGTCATGACTTTTTCTTGAAGAGCTTGAAACCCTTCTGTGTGTTTTTCAATGTAAGCGTTGTTAACCCAGCCATTCATCAGCATGACACGCAACATGCCGTGAAAGAGCATGACATCTGTGCCGGGCTTCAAGGGAAGGTGCAAGTCGGCACAGCTGGCAGTGTCTGTTTTGCGTGGATCTGCAACAATGATTTTCAGAGCTGGATTTTGGGCCTTTGCATCTTCAATTCGTCTGAACAAAATGGGGTGTGCGTAGGCAGCATTGCTGCCTGCTATGAACAAGCAATCTGCTAATGAAATATCTTCGTAACAAGCCGGTGGCGCATCAGCACCTAGGGTCATCTTATAACCCGCCACAGCACTGCTCATGCAAAGTCTAGAGTTGGTATCGATGTTATTTGTTCCGATCAAGCCCTTCACCAGTTTGTTGAAAACATAGTAGTCTTCTGTCAGCAATTGACCTGAAACATAGAAGCCAACAGAATCTGGCCCGTGTTGTGTCACCACTTGCGCAATTTTGCTGGCAGCCTGCTGCAAAGCCAGGTCCCATGTGGTTTCTGAAAACGCGTCAGTTCGAGCTTTTCTAAATTGGGGCTTGAGCAAACGTGTTTGCTGGGTGACTTCATCTTTAGCAGAAAGATGCAAAGTTGCGCCCTTACTGCACAATTTTCCAAAGTTAGCGGGATGCATGGGATCGCCACGAACGCCTGTAATTTGAGCCCCTTCTGATTCAATGATCACGCCGCAACCTACGCCGCAATAAGGGCAAGTTGAGCGAGTTTCTGTCATTGTGTGATGTTCATCAATCAATGGCGATGCTGTTGACTTCTTCAAAATCAAGCGCCACATCACCATTTTCTACACGAACAGAAAATTTGGTCGCGCAACCCACATCAGGTGCTTGCGCTAAACCATCTGCTAATTTAATTTGCCAATTGTGCAAAGGGCACGCCACACTTTCGCCATAGACAATACCTTGACTGAGTGGACCCCCTTTGTGCGGGCACCTGTCTAATAGGGCAAAAACCTTGTCGCCTTGCGTTCTGAAAATGGCGATTTCAGATCCCTTGTTTCTTGCGACGCGACGGGCCCCCATTTTGGGGATGTCTTCCACGGTACAAACAACTCTCCAGTCAGCCATGGTTTTTTCCTAAACACTCAATGCGTTGAATTGGCGTGTGTCCACACCAGCTTTGTCAAATTCAAACCAAGGGTCGGGTTCACCTTCCAGAGCAAACTGCAATTTCGCCCAAAGCGCTTTGCGCCCAGCTTCGTCTTCTAGTATTTTTTTCTTCACGTAATCCATGCCCACGCGCTTCACATAGTGCACTGTGCGCTCTAAGTACCAACCCTCCTCGCGATAGAGTTGCATGAAAGCGCCGGTGTACTCCATCACTTCCTCTGATGTCTTAACCTTTGTGAAGAACTCAGCCACTTCTGTTTTGATGCCGCCGTTGCCAGCGATGTACATTTCCCAACCGCTGTCCACGCCAATGATGCCCACGTCTTTGATACCTGCTTCTGCGCAGTTTCTGGGGCAACCCGAAACGGCAAACTTCACCTTGTGGGGGGCGTACATGCGCCACATAGCGCGCTCAAGGTCCTTGCCCATTTTGGTACTGTCTTGGGTGCCCATGCGGCACCATTCGCTGCCTACACATGTTTTGACGGTACGCAATGCTTTGGCATAGGCGTGACCAGACGGCATGCCGATGTCTTTCCAGACATTGACCAAGTCTTCTTTCTTGACGCCAAGCAAGTCGATACGTTGGCCACCAGTGACTTTGACTGTTGGTATTTTGTACTTGTCCACCACATCAGCAATGCGGCGCAGTTCATCGGCCGTGGTTTCGCCACCCCACATGCGCGGTATCACGCTGTAAGTGCCGTCTTTTTGAATGTTGGCATGACTACGCTCGTTGATGTAACGGCTTTGCGTATCGTCTTTCGCCTCCTTGGGCCAACTGCTCATGCGGTAATAGTTGATAGCCGGCCTACAAGTGGGGCAGCCATCTTCTGTTCGCCAGTTTAAGAATTTAAAAACTGCCGTTTGAGTCAGTAACTTTTCTTCGCGAATGGCATCACGTACTTCTTGATGGCTGTGTTCGGTGCAACCGCAAACGGCTTTTTTCTTGGGCGTGGCTGAATAATCACCCCCTGCCGTGAACATCAAAATTTGCTCCACCAAGCCTGTACAAGAACCACACGATGCACTGGCCTTGGTTTGCTTGCGCACTTCGTCCAAAGTGAACAGACCTTTTTCTTGAATAGCTTTGCAGATTGTGCCTTTGTTTACACCGTTGCAACCGCAAACCTCTGCTGTATCTGGCATGCTGGCTGCTTTGCTATGACCTTCATGACCTACGTCACCAATGTTGGATTCACCAAACATGAGCTTGTCGCGAATGTCAGCAACACTCCGACCTTCACGCAATAATTTGAAATACCAACTGCCATCCACAGTATCGCCAAACAGACAAGCGCCCACCAACTGGTCGTTGCGAATGACAAGTTTTTTATAAACACCATCGTGTGGGTCGCTCAGAATAATTTCTTCTGTGTCATCTGCCAAGCCGGGGATATTGGAGCCGTTGTTGCCCATGAAATCACCAGCAGAGAACAGATCAATACCAGTCACTTTCAATTTAGTTGAGGTTAAGGACCCTGTGTAACGGCCAATGCCCATTTGTGCCAAATGCGTAGCCAGAACTTTGCCTTGCTCAAACAAGGGTGCAACCAAGCCATAGGCAATGCCTCTGTGGCTAGCACATTCACCTACGGCGTAAATGCGAGGATCGGTGACGGTTTGCAAGGTATCGCTGACGACGATGCCACGATTGCAATACAAACGCATGCTTTCGGCCAGCGCCGTGTTGGGCCTGATGCCTACCGCCATCACCACCAGTTGAGCGTTGACGTGAGAGCCATCTTTAAAGCAAACAGTACTTACACGGCCGTCTTGATCAGCTTTAAGTTCTTTTGTTTGCGCGCGCATTAAGAATTTCATGCCACGTTCTTCTAGAGACTCTTGCAGTAAGCCGCCTGCCACCTTGTCGAGTTGGCGTTCCATAAGCCATTCGGCGCCATGAACTACCGTTACTTGCATGCCGCGCTTCATGAGTCCATTTGCAGCTTCCAAACCCAATAGGCCTCCGCCGATGACAACCGCTTCTTTGTATTGCGTGGCCGCATCGATCATGGCTTGCGTGTCGGCAATATCGCGATAGGCCAGTACACCTTTTAAGTCCTTACCAGGAATAGGCAAAATGAAGGGGTTGGAGCCTGTTGCTAACAGCAGGCGATCGTATGGCTTAACGACAGTTATGCCATGTGGGCCTGTGGCATGAACTTCACGTTTGATGCGGTCAACTTGCGTGACGGTACAGCCGGTGTGCAACTGGATGCCATTTTCTTGATACCAAGAAAGCGGGTTCAAAATGATTTCATCTAATGTTTGTTCACCCGCCAAAACGGGCGACAGCAAAATCCGGTTGTAATTGGGGTGCACTTCACTGCCAAAAACAGTGATGTCAAATAAGTCTGGATCAAGTTTGATCAATTCTTCCAGAGTACGAACACCGGCCATGCCGTTGCCCACCATGACCAATTTCATTTTGCTCATAATTTCTCCACGTGTGCTTGTCTTGTATAAAGGAAGTCAATCACTGCTTTGCGATAGCTTAGGTAGCGTGGGTTATCCGAGAGTTCCACACGTGAACGCGGACGCGGCAGATCTACTTGCAAAACTTCGCCAATCGTGGCGGCAGGCCCATTGGTCATCATCACAATCTTGTCAGATAACAAAACCGCTTCGTCCACGTCGTGAGTCACCATGACGACGGTGCTTTGGGTGTTGGCCACAATTGTTAAAAGCTCGTCTTGAAGTTTGGCGCGGGTTAAAGCATCTAGCGCACCGAAGGGTTCGTCCATCAATAAAACTTGCGGTTCCATGGCCAATGCGCGCGCAATACCCACACGTTGTTTCATGCCACCAGAGATCTCGCCTGGCCGTTTTTGTGCTGCATGACTTAAACCCACCATGTCCAAGGCTGCATCGGTTCGTGCTTTGAGTTGTGTTGTGTTCTCTTTTGTTTTGCCGTCAACTCGACCGTTATTGCCAAACACTCGCTCAACGCCCAAATAGACGTTTTCAAAACAGGTCAACCAAGGCAGCAAAGAGTGGTTTTGGAAAACTACTGCGCGCTCTGGTCCTGGGCCTGAAATTTCGCGATTTGCACAAATCAGGTTGCCTTGCGTTGGGGTGGTTAAACCTGCAATCAAGTTGAGCAGTGTGGATTTGCCGCAACCAGAGTGTCCAATCAAAGCCACAAATTCGCCTTTGCCCACAGCCAGGTCGATGTCTCGCAATGCGGGGAAGTCGCCTTTGGCTGTTTTGAAAGTTTGAGCAACACCTTGAATTTCAAGGTATTTCGAATTGAGATTGAGACTCATGTGCGCACCTCTTCGAAGGTGAAGGCGGTCGCCAATTTGATCAATGCGTACTCCAAAATAAGGCCCACCAATCCAATCACAAAAATCGCAATGATGATGTTTTTCACATTCAAGTTGTTCCACTCATCCCAGACCCAAAAGCCAATGCCAACACCGCCGGTTAACATTTCTGCCGCCACAATTACCAGCCATGCGGTACCGACAGCTAAGCGTACGCCGGTGAGCATGTAGGGCAACACAGCAGGGAATAAGATTTTGGTCACGATCTTCCATTCCGACAGATTCAATACGCGTGCCACATTCATGTAGTCCTGCGGCACGCGTTGAACACCCACGGCAGTATTGATGACCATCGGCCAAATGGAGCAAATGAAGATGGTCCAAATGGCCGCTGGGTTTGCGCCTTTGAAGACAAGTAAACCAATTGGCAACCATGCCAAAGGTGAAACAGGTCGCAACAGGCTGATCAAGGGGTTGAACATGTTTGAGAGAAACTCAAACCGGCCAATCATGAAGCCAAAGGGAATGCCGATAACGGCCGCCAAGCCAAAACCCATGGCCACACGTTTGAGAGAGCTTAAGATGTTCCAACCTAATCCCTGATCGTTGGGCCCGTTGCTATAGAAAGGATCACTGAAAACCTGAATCGCTTGAATGAAAGTTTCCTTGGGAGATGGGAAGTTGTTTGTGCTGCTAAAGGAAACCAATCCCCAAATTGCCACTAAAAATGCCATGCCCAATATGGGCGGTAGGACCCTTAAGACAATTTTTTTCAAGTTGATCGTTGGCATCCGAAATCCTTAAGCTTTGACTTTGAAGCTGTCGGCATATTTCTTTGGATCTTTGCCATCCCACACCACGCCATCCATGAACTTACTGGTGCGCATGACATCTTTTGGCACAGGCGTATTGCTCGCTGTTGCAGCTTGCTTGTAAATATCGATGTGGTTAATTTGTTTGGCAACATTTAAATAGTCGGGGTGATCTTTGAGCAAGCCCCAGCGCTTGTGCTGAGTCAAGAACCACATGCCATCAGACAAGAAGGGGAAATTGGCGTTGCCATCGGCAAAAAACTTCATGTGGTTTTTGTCATCCCAGGTTTTCCCCAGACCGTTTTGATATCGGCCTAAAATCCGTTGGTTGATCACATCTACGCTGGTGTTGACGTAGGCTTTGTCTGCAATGGTTTCAGCCATTTTCATTTTGTTTTGCAAGCCTGCATCAATCCATTTGCCAGCTTCCAAAATGGCCGCAGTCACAGCGCGCGAAGTATTGGGATATTTCTTTGCAAATTCAGCCGTTGTTCCCAACACTTTTTCAGGGTGATCGGGCCAAATGTCTTGAGTGGTGGTGGCCGTGATACCGATGCCATCTGCAATGGCGCGATGCCCCCAGGGCTCTCCCACGCAATAGCCGTCCATGTTGCCAACTCGCATATTGGCCACCATTTGCGGTGGTGGCACGGTAATCACTTTGGCATCTTTCAAAGGATTGATGCCTACACTAGCAAGCCAGTAATAAAGCCACATGGCATGAGTGCCAGTTGGAAAGGTTTGAGCGAATGTGTATTCACGTTTGTCGGTGCTCATTAGCTTCGCCAAACTTGCCGCATCAACCGCACCTTTATCTGATAGTTTTTTAGACAAAGTAATGGCTTGACCATTTTGATTTAGCGTCATCAGAACAGCCATATCTTTTTTGGGGCCTGATGTGCCCAAATGAACGCCGTAGATCAAGCCATACAAGACGTGTGCAAAATCCAATTCGCCGTTCACCAATTTGTCTCGAACGCCTGCCCAACTAGCTTCTTTGGTAGGAATAATTTTAACGCCGTACTTTTTATCGATGCCCAGTACGGAGGCCATGACGACGCTTGCACAATCTGTCAGCGGAATGAAGCCAATCTTGACTTCTTCTTTTTCAGGTTTATCGGAGCCCTGCGCGTAAACAGCAGCACGCAAAGCAGGTGCAATAGTCAAAGCGCCGGCCGTCGCGGCTTGTAAGATGTTGCGGCGGCTCATAGGGGTCTCCAAAATGTCGGTCATGGCAAAGCTCCTCAAACAAGTTAATTGAACAAAAACGAAAAAGGCGTCCTCACCACACTCAATTGAATTAGTGGGTGAGGACGCCTTTGTCCAGAACCTTAGAGGATTCTTAATTCAAACTGTTTGCAATAGCTGTGCCAAGTGGAAACTCAAGGTTTTGAACGCCTGAGCGCCCCAAGCTAGGGACGGATAGTTATGACTTGGTCACTTTTGCACCAAAATAATGCAAGCTTGCTTGATCGCGTGCACTTGTCATCAAGTCATCAGACCTTCAATCTATCAACTCAGTAAATCGGCCATTTCCAAAGTGCGCTGTGCCACGTCGCTTAGCTTGAGCCCTTTGTCCATGGCTACTTTTCTGAGTTTGCTGAAGGCTTGGTCTTCTGTCAGGCCCTGGTGTTTCATCAGTAAGGCCTTGGCGCGATCAATCACGGTTCGGTCTTGCAGGGCGCTTCGGGCTTGGTCGCGCTCTGACCTGAGTCGCTCTTCGTATTCGAAGCGGGCCATTGCCACTTCCAAAATTGGTTTGATGCGCGAACTGGCCAAGCCATCGACGATGTAGGCCGAAACGCCCACAGCCACAGCATCTTTCACGTGGCTGGTGTCGCTGTCGTCCGTAAACATGACAATGGGACGACGAGCATCTCGCGTTGCAAATACCACATGCTCCAGTGCGTCACGCGCTTCAGACTCTGCATCGACAATGATGAGATCGGGCTGAAGTTGGTTGATACGGTCTGCAAGGAACACATCCCCAGGCAAGCTGGCAATCAAGTTAAAACCGTTTTCTAACAAACCAATGCGCAGCGCCCTGGATCTTTCTGCTTGAGACTTTGCGTGCTCGTCATCGGGGTCAGAAACCACCAAGTCGGGCACCACCACCAAAATGCGCAGGGCTTCGGGAGCTTTAAATTTGGCTTGCTTGCGAGATTTCATAAATTCTAAATATCGAAGGCAACTGTCATGCTGATTGGAGATACGCCAACTGCAATGCAATTTATGAGCCACCTTCATCGCATAAACTTGAGGGACTATGCTTTTTCTTGGAATTGAGTCTTCTTGCGATGAAACCGGTGTGGCTTTGGTTGAAACCCAAGCCCATGGCGCACCACGCCTTTTGGCGCATGCTTTGTTCAGCCAAATCGACATGCACCAGGCTTATGGCGGTGTGGTGCCTGAATTGGCCAGCCGCGATCACATCAAGCGCGTCATTCCCCTCACTCGGGAAGTTTTGAAAAATGCCAACATTGAATTGAAGCAAGTGGACGTGGTGGCCTACACCCGGGGCCCAGGATTGGCGGGGGCTTTGTTGGTCGGTGCCGGTGTGGCTTGTGCCCTTGGTGCAGCCTTGCAAAAACCAGTGTTGGGCGTTCACCATTTGGAAGGTCACTTGCTGTCCCCGTTTTTAAGTGAAGACCCGCCAGAGTTTCCTTTTGTGGCACTGCTGGTTTCTGGTGGCCACACCCAACTCATGCGAGTTGAAGCTGTGGGCTCTTATGAAATTTTGGGTGAAACGGTTGACGACGCTGCAGGCGAAGCATTCGACAAGTCCGCTAAGCTGATGGGCTTGGGCTATCCGGGTGGCCCGGCACTTTCGAAGTGTGCTGAAGGCGGCAATCCTCAAGCCTTTGAGCTGCCACGCCCCTTAATGCACAGCGGTAATTTTGATTTTTCATTCGCTGGCTTGAAAACCTCTGTGCTCACGCAGGCCAACAAACTAGGCGCAGCGCTGCACGACACCCGCAACACTCACAAAGCAGATTTGGCAGCATCGACTGAAGCTGCCATTGTGGAAGTGCTGGTGAAAAAATCAATGGCCGCGTTGAAGGCAACGGGCATGCGTCGTTTGGTTGTAGCCGGCGGCGTAGGCGCCAATCGTTCTTTGCGATTGCAATTGAATCAAGCCTGCGAAAAAGCAGGCGTGCGTGTGCACTATCCCGAACTTCATTTGTGCACAGACAATGGCGCCATGATTGCCATGGCAGCTGCGATGCGGGTTCAGTCTGGCACGCAGCAAGCCGAATTGATTTATGGGTTTGATGTCAAGCCAAGGTGGCCACTGTCGAACATTGATGCTGCGCTTATCTGATTTTTTTGGAACATTGTTGTGTTAGTTTTCTTTCGACTTTGGGCTCGCCTGTGGCAAGTCGGCATCTTTTGTTTGAGTTTTTCAGTGAACGCACAAACACCCCCACTTCAATTGCCCCCCGTTCAACTGGCCCTCATTGAAGGAATGAGCGGGCCCTTTGCCAACACCGGTGAAGCTGTGCTTCGAAATTTGGTTTGGGCTGTGGAGCGAGTGAATGCGCGAGGCGGCGTGGCTACACAAGAAGGCAAACGCAGGTTGGTGTTAAACCGTTACGACAGCAAGGGCCAAAGTGAAGAAGCTTTAACTTCTTTGCGCTCGGCCATTGATTCGGGTGCTCAATTTGTTTTGCAGGGAAACTCCTCGGCCAATGCTGCTGTATTGATGGATGCCATTCAAAAACACAATGATCGTGAACCGCAAAAGCGTGTTCTCTTTTTAAATTACGCCGCCGTCGATCCTGCGCTCACACAAGAAAAGTGCAATTTTTGGCACTTTAGATTTGATGCGCACGCAGACATGCGCATGGTCGCGCTCATGCAGGTCTTGAAACAAGATACAAGATTGAAATCAGTGTATTTGATTGGGCAGGACTACAGCTTTGGCCAATCCGTGTTGCGAGAAGCCAAACTGCAACTTGAAAAATTAAGACCAGACATTCAAATAGCAGGTGATGAATTGCACCCCATGGGCAGAGTCAAAGATTCTCTGCCGTATGCCGCCAAAATCAAAGCGTCCGGTGCCCAGGCTGTGATCACTGGCAATTGGGGGAATGACCTTAGCTTCTTGGTGAAGGCCGCCAAAGACGTCGGCTATGAAGGCAAGTTTTACACCTTCTATGGCAATGCTTTGGGTGCACCTGCCGCAATGGGCGATGCGGGTGTTGGCAAGGTCTTGGCTGTTGCCGAGTGGATGCCCAATGTACCCGGCGCTGAGAGTGCCAAGTTCTACCAATCGTTCAAGCAGCGTTTTGCAAAACCTTCAGAAGACTATTTGCACTTGCGAATGCAACTCATGGTGGAGGCCTTGGCGCAATCAATTGAAAAAGCGGGTCAGACTGAGCCCTTGGCGGTGGCTTTGCAGCTTGAAAACGCAGAGGTGAGCATGGCGGGTCAACGCGGCAAGATGCGCGCCATGGACCACCAGTTTCAGCAGCCAATGGTGGTGGCCATGATGGCCAAGCAAGGCGGCCCTGATGTGCCATTTGATGTGGAGGGCTCGAGTTATGGCTTCAAAGTCATTCGACAATTCAAGGCTCAAGAGTTAGAGCTTCCCTCTGTTTGCAAAATGAACCGTCCTCATTCTTAAGTCCTGATTGTGAAGTGCACATGAAAAAAGCCCAGAGCTAGCTGGGTTTTTTTGCAGGCGAAGTGAAGATGATTAAGCTGGTTTGGCCAAGCCCAATTGTTCAATTAGTTTCTTTTCTTTTGGGAAGGTCTCGCGCGCATATTTGGTGTAATCCTCGGTGTTCATGTAAATCACCGATTGATCGTATTTTTCAAATGAGGCCAGCACTTTCGGGTCTTCCAAGGTGGCTTTGAAGGTGTCGTGTAGTTTACGGGTAATGGCCGGGTCCATCCCCTTCGGCGCGCCTACGCCAAACGGTGAGTCGGACACCGTGTCGTATCCCAACTCGTTCAAGGTTGGAGCGTTGGGCCAGCGCTTGGTGCGCTTGCTACCGTATGTAGCCAGAAGGCGACAAGTTCCGGCTTCCACATGCGGGCCCCATCCTGTGGCGTCGCTGTGCGACATGATGTGGCCGCCTAAAATCGCCTGCATGCCTTCGGCATTGCCTTTGAAAGGTACGTGTTGTAATTTGATGCCAGCTTTCATTGCGAATTCTTCGACCGCCAGATGCGGCGTGGTGCCGTTGCCTGTAGAGCCATAAGTAAATTTTCCAGGGTTGGCCTTGGCGTAATCTACCAAGTCTTTGATGGACTTGATGGGTGAGTCAGACCGCACGACAATGCCAAAGGTGTAACCTGTCAGGCAGGCTACGTAGGTGAAGTCGGCCAACGGGTCGAACAGCGTTTTTTGCATATGCGGTATTCGGAGAATACCCATGGGTAGTTGTGAAAGTGTGTAGCCATCGGGCTTGGCGCTGACCAATTCATTGGGACCAAGCATGCCACCAGCACCGCCCTTGTTCTCAGTGATCACCGGGTTGTTCAAGATACGAGAAGCGCTTTCGGCAATTGCCCGCATCACGGCATCGGTGGAGCCACCTGCGGGCCATGGGCAAATGAGCTTAATGGGTCTTGAAGGGAAATTGCTTTGTGCCATGGCAGGCATTGCAATGCTGACGGCGCCCGCCAAGCTGGCTTGAAGAACGTCACGTCTGTTTAAATCAATTGTCATATGAAAATCCAAAAATACTTGTTGACAGGATGGGTTGTGTGTTGAGCGAGCGCTGCTTATTCAGCTTTGGCGCCAGACTCTTTCACCACTTTGGCCCACTTCACAATTTCAGCAGCTTGGTATTTGGCCAGTTCATCGGAGGACGAGAGAATAGCTTCAAGCCCTAATGTTTTTAAGCGCTCTGCCACTTCAGGCAATTTGAAAACACGCAACACTTCTGCATTCAATCTGTCAATGACAGGCTTGGGCGTGTTGGCAGGGGCAAACATGGCAAACCAGGTGATGGCTTCGAAGCCGGGCAATGATTCAGCCACGGTGGGCACATCGGGCGCAGCGGCAGAGCGCTTGGCCGTGGTTTGCGCAATTGCGCGAATCTTGCCTTCTTTGGCCATGGGCAGGGCTGAAGGCATGTTGTCAAACACCAATTGAACACTGCCCCCCAATAAGTCGGGCAAGTAAAACTGACGACCTTTGTAGGGTATGTGCGTCATGCTAGTGCCTGTCATTGACTTGAATAATTCACCTGACATGTGAACCGAGGTGCCAATGCCTGGTGAGGCGTAGGAGAGTTTGTTCGGATTGGCCTTCATGTAGGCAATGAGCTCGTTCACGGTTTTAACGGGCACGTCGTTGTTGACCACCAGCAAATTGGGGGCGGATGCAATCAAGGAGATTGGAGTGAAATTTTTCACCATGTCGTAGGGCATTTTTTCGTAAAGTGCGCCATTGATAGAGTGCGTGCCGACGGTGCCCATCACAATGGTGTAGCCGTCTCCTGCTGATTTGGCCACCACGTCGCTCCCAATGTTGCCGCCTGCGCCGGGTTTGTTGTCGATCACAACGGGTTGACCCAACTGTGCTTTTTCGCTGAACAGACGTGCCAGGATGTCAGGTGCGCCGCCTGTGGGAAAGGTCACAACCAAACGGATGGGTTTGTTGGGATAGGCTTGGGCCACGGCGTTGGAACTTCCAAGAAGTCCGATGCCCAAAGAGCCGATCAGGCTAAGTGCCCCGATGAGGCTGAGGCCAAAACGGTGGTTGGACTTAGAAAGGTGTTTTGAAAACTGCACAGTGAGGCTCCTATAGGTTTCTTTCGTCCCACACTTTAGAGTGCAGACAAAAGCGGGGGGAGGGTGAAAACCCCTGTAAAGCGCGTAATTTGGCGTCTAGGCGTCAGTCTGGATCTAAGGAAGCGCTCCATCGGTCGTTCCACCCCACCTGCTTGGCTTTTTCTAAATCACGGCGATTTCTTTTGGTGGGGCGGCCCTGTTCAATGCTCAGGGCGGGTTCTCTGGACAGACGCTTTTGAACGCTGATTTTGTCTCTAAGTTCAAGGCTGTCATTTGTTTCTTCGTACAAAGCTTGGGCTGTTGGCGCGGGCCCACGCTGGTCGCTAATGCCTAAAACCTTGACTGTTCGTGTGATGTCGCCTTGTCAGGCTTTGACAGTATCGCCCACTTTGACTTCTCTAGAAGCCTTGACGGTTTGGTCATTGACTGCCACGCGTCCTTTGCCAATTTCATCTGTGGCCAGGGACCGGGTTTTGTAAAAACGGGCAGCCCAAAGCCATTTATCGATCCTGATTTTGTCCATATGAAGCTTATTTTGAAGTGATTTTGAAGCTTCCTGGCCGGCTGAGCACTGTTTTTTTAGCCAGTTAAACCTTAGGGGGTTCCCCAAGAGCAGGCCTGTGGTTATAATTCCAAGGCTTTGCCAAGCGGGAGACCGCCGCACAAGATCGCACGCAGCAGTTGATTCCAAACCGCTTGCGCAAGTTATAAAACATCGCCTAATTGGTTGAAGCTGCTTTGTTGCTTTGATTCAAAGACGAAAAAAGGAAGAAAAAATGATTGCATCCTCTATCAAGGCTGAGGTCGTCAAGGCCAATGCTCGCGCTGCCAATGACACGGGTAGCCCCGAAGTCCAGGTGGCTTTGCTCACAGCTCGCATCAACGAGTTAACACCCCATTTCAAAACACACGCCAAAGACCATCACGGTCGCCGCGGTTTGTTGCGCATGGTTAGCCGTCGTCGTAAATTGTTGGACTACTTGCGGTCCAAAGACGCTAATCGCTACGTTGCTCTGATCGCCAAACTTGGTCTGCGCAAATAAGCGTATCGAAAGATGACAAGCGCCTGAGTTAGCCCGCTAGCTCAGGCGTTTTCTACTTTAAGTTTTCTAAAAAGACGTTTTCAGACCGAACCCGCG
>Ga0214919_10004208_pt1 | contig 21155 bp, 18 predicted proteins | sample LL1503_MetaG_FD_177994 | JGI IMG/M metagenome (GOLD analysis project Ga0214919, IMG submission 177994) | Freshwater microbial communities from Lake Lanier, Atlanta, Georgia, United States - LL-1503 | ecosystem: Environmental > Aquatic > Freshwater > Lake | place: USA: Georgia | collected... | reverse complement strand
CTTGGCTTACGGCAACCGGATATTCCTTAATGAAACTATCGAGTTGTTGAAGAAGCACTTCCCAGATCTACACGTTAATTACACCGGCGAACGTCTAGGTGATGTTAAAGAGTCACAAAATGATCCAGTGCTACTAAAGAAACTCTTTCCAAGCATTCAACCGAAACCGTTCGAGGTTGCTTTGTCTGAAACCGTTGATTGGCTTAAAGAGTTCGGTCAAAGTGTTGCTAACGGCCCAGCGACCGTAGATTAAACACTGCCCATATGTGTGGAATCACCGGTGGTATTGGACCAAGTGCGCCAAGCAAATTACTACTTGATGCTCAACTTAAATCCATTGAACACCGTGGCCCCGATGACACAGGAACCTATGTAAATCAAGGTATTGGCTTAGGAATGTGCCGTTTAGCCATCGTTGAGATCGCTGCCGGAAAACAGCCAGCCTCAGATGCAGCCGAACACATACACATCGTGTGGAACGGTGAGATCTACAACTACCGAGAACTGCGCCAAGAGCTAGAACAAACTGGCATTCACTCGCGAACCTCCAGTGAATCTGAAGTCGTAATCAATCTGTACCTAAAGTTCGGTTTAGATTTCATTAGCAAACTTAACGGCATGTTTGCTATTGCAATTCATGATGCCCGCGATAACTCGCTTCACTTAATACGAGATCGCATGGGTAAGAAGCCGCTGTGGTTCTCACAACTTAGCGATGGCACTTTGTTCTTTGCCTCCGAAGTCCGTGCGCTGATGCATGCCCGACCAGATCGCACTTTGCGCACCGACATGATTGCCGAAGTCATGCAGTACGGATACATCAACGCCCCACATTCGGCCTTTAATGAAGTATCTCAACTGCCACCGGCATCAGTTCTTTCTTGGCACAACGGAAAAATAACAACGTCAACTTATTGGTCACCAGATTTTGACACCAAGGTAAATATTTCTTATGGCGATGCACTTGAGACAACCAAGCAGTTAATTGAAAAAGCAGTTGAGCGTCGATTGATTTCAGAGCGTCCCCTGGGTTCATTCCTAAGTGGCGGCTATGACTCCACCATCGTCACGGCATATATGGCCAAGTTAATGAGCGAAAAGGTTCAGACTTATTCAATTGGCTTTGATAACGCACAGTACAACGAGGCCCACCACGCCAAGCAGGTCGCTAATTACTTAGGAACTAATCACCATGAAGAAATCCTTAGCCCAGATCCAGCACTGGTAGTCGAAAAGATTTCGCACGTGTTGGACCAACCTTTTGCCGATTCCTCAATCGTGCCAACGTATTTATTAGCAAAATTCGCCCGTGAAAACCTGATCGTTGCACTTGGTGGCGACGGTGGAGATGAAGTCTTCGGCGGTTATGACCGATACTTGGCCGGGCCTTTATTACAGAGGCTAAATCCTGTGCTGGCTATTGTGCGGTCAAGTTTAGATTTAGCGAGCACGCTTTCCATTGGAAATACAAGAAAATTTAAGCGGTTGCAGTCACTGCTCTTTTTAGAACCGTCGCTAGCGGCAAGATACAGCTCAATTCTCTCTCTTGCTCAGCCAAATGACTTGTCATTATTAATTAATCCAAGCCTGCGCACTAACGCTGCAAATTCTGCATTCACTCATCAATTTGCAGCCGGCAATATCTCATCAGTCGATCGCATGATCCGATCTGACCTCACCGCGTACTTGCCAGGTGATTTATTAGTAAAAGTAGATATCGCAACTATGGCAAACAGCCTGGAGCTTCGCTCGCCCATGCTTGATGTTAATGTTGTTGAATGGGGCTTATCACTACCCCGAAAATACAAAATCAAGGGCTTTGAAACTAAACACATCCTCAAAGACGTTGCACGCTCACTTGTACCTGCCAACTTAATTGATCGCCCCAAGATGGGCTTTGGAATCCCGCGAGCACAATGGCTGCGTACCCGCATGAAGGAAATGGTTTTCGACACCCTTACCGACACAACGGCTACACAACGAGGTTGGTTTAATCCGATAGAGGTTAAAAAAGTAATTGATATTCACATGGCTGGTCAGGATAAAGACAGTTTAATCTGGCCAATGCTGATGTTAGAGCTTTGGGCTAGGACTTGGCTCGATCAGTAAGAAGTTTCTTATATAGCTCTTCATGATCGTGCACTAAGCGCTCAACACCAAAATGCCCCAAAGTGAATTCTAGTGCAGCTGTACCCATTGAGGTCCGCAAACCAGCGTCTTTGGCTAGTTTTTCAAGGGCATCGGCAATCTCATTAACTACTAAGTCAGTAATGATTCCAGTAGTGCCATCTAGAACAACCTCAGGCACCGAACCCACGCGAGTTGTTACAACGGGTAATCCTGCCATGCCTGCTTGAATCAAACTCAGCGGAGTCCCCTCGTTATCACTTGTTAGTACCACCATATCGGCTGCTGATAAAACTTTCTCAATATCACTTTGCCAACCTAAGACAGCCACAGGTAAATCTTCGCGCGCGATTCTTTCTCGGCACTGCTCTAGCAACTCACCATCACCAGCCATAAAGAAATTAAGCTCAACGCCGCGCTTTTTGATTTCACTGACAACATCTAAGAATCTATCGGGACGTTTAATCTGTGTTACCCGTCCAATGAATGCGCACTGCAAAACACCGAATGTTAAACAGTAAGACTCCTGTGCATCTTTCTTATTTGGCAGGTGACCAATGGATAAACCAGGTGGCATCAAGCCGAACTTCTTAGCATTGCCAATCCCGGCCTGTAATAAATCCTGTCTAACTTTGTCACCAACGGCTAAAAGTTGATGAGTAAAGAAAGCTAAAACCTTTTCAGCGATTACAACCAGAGTACGTTTGAATTGTCCAAAATATCCATTCAATAAATGTCCATGAAAAGTGTGTACTCGTATCGAAGGCTGCATAGAAATAACCGATGCAATGCGTCCCAAGAATCCGGCCTTTGCCGTGTGCGTATGAATAACATGTGGTCTAAAGCTTCTAATCTCCCTGACCAGAGTTATAAAAGCTTTTACATCCCCACCCAAACTAACTCGGCGTCCAAATCCTTCAATACGTGTTGCCTTCACGTCAGTAGCAACAGTCTCTAAATAGTCGGCTTCATCGGCTGCGCAAAACCCCGTATATAAACGATGATCAAATTCAATCGAGTTAAAGCCCCGCATCAATCCAGATACCTGCACTGCTGGCCCACCCACATTCATGCGGGCGATAATGCGCATGACCCGTATCGGACCACTCGTAGGCTTCTTCACCCGCCAATCTTCCCTTAGATTCCTCATCAGGGACTCAAAAGAGCCCTCACAGTCCGTATGCAGGAAAAGGCTTGGTCAATGGTTAGGATTCCAACTGTGAGCGCACAAAAGCCCCAAATTCTGGCCATTATCGGCCAAGGCTACGTCGGCCTGCCGCTTGCGATGGCTGCAGTTGATGCCGGCTGGTCCGTCATTGGGGTAGATAACTTGGAAGCCAAAGTTGCCCAGATTAACGGGGGCTATAGCCCAGTTGAAGATATCTCTGATGCCCAACTTCAAGCTGCAATTTCCAATGGCGCCTATAGAGCAACAACAGATTTCTCTGCCGTATCTCAAGCTTCAGTTGTAACAATCTGCGTACCAACACCGCTAGATGACAAGCGCGAACCGGATCTAACATTGTTGCGCAGTGCAGCAACCGGTATAGCTCCGTATATCGCAAATGAAACCTTAGTTGTCAGTGAATCTACTTCATACCCCGGCACATTGCGCGATGTCATCATTCCGATTGTTAACTCGTTAAAACCAGCAATCACATCAAATCTTTACTTTGCAAGTGCACCAGAGCGCGTTAACCCGGGTGATCCAGTCTGGAATCAAAAGAACACTCCACGTTTGGTTGGTGCAATCGATTCGGAGTCTCAAACGAAGGCGCTCGCCTTTTATCAATCTATCTGCGATGCAGCTGTTTCGGTATCAACCCCAGAAGTCGCTGAAGCCGCAAAACTTCTTGAAAATACTTTTCGTTTAGTAAATATCGCGCTAGTCAATGAGTTCAATCAAATCTGTTCTACTGCCGGCATTAATGTTCACGAAGTTATTGATGCCGCTTCAACTAAACCATACGGCTTTATGCCATTTAGACCAGGGGTTGGTGTTGGTGGTCACTGCATCCCAGTTGATCCTTTGTACTTAACCTGGTGGGCTAGAGACAATGGAAGTGCTGCATCATTCGTAGAATCTGCCGACTCAATTAATCACGCTATGCCAAAGTACGTTGCACAACGCGCACTCGGATTAGTTGATTCAAGTACTAAGAATCCGAAAGTTCTAATCCTTGGTGTTGCTTATAAAACAGGAGTTGGTGATGTTCGAGAGACACCAGCATCAGAACTCCGTAATCACTTAATTGCACTTGGTGCCGCCGTTGCCTGGCATGATCCCTTGGTCCCCACCTGGGAAGGCTCTAAATCAGTGGATTTAAATTGGCAATGCGATGTCGTGATTCTTGCCACGAAACAACCAGGAATGGACTTTGCACAATTAATTGCCAGAGGCGTTCTGATATTGGACTGCACTAACTCACTAAGAAACCTTGGTGGTGTCACTTCGCTTTAAAGGTTGTTCTTCATCTCCATAGAGATATCATCAATTATTGTTGAAAGATCCCGCTGTGGCTTCCAACCCACAAGTTCATGAATCAAATCGATATTAGGAACTCTGCGCTCCATATCCTCAAATCCGTCACCATAAGCTTCTTCATAAGGCACATAGACAATTTTACTCTTTGAATCCGTTTCAGTGATAATCTTTTGAGCTAATCCATTGATTGAAATCTCAAAGTCATTTCCAATATTGATGACTTTACCGATTGTGTTCCCAGCAAATGCAATTGCAATTACTGCATCAATTACATCATAAACATGCGCGAAACAGCGGGTTTGAGTACCATCACCATAAATAGTAATTGGCTCATTTGTGAGCGCCGCTTTAACGAACCGCGGAACAACCATTCCGTAGGCACCCAATTGCCGTGGTCCTACAGTATTAAAAAACCTAACAATTCTTGTCTCCAACTGTTTTTCAACAAAGTAGGCATAGGCAAGGGACTCATCAATCGCCTTGGCTTCACTGTATGACCAACGCAAGGTGACTGGACTCCCCAGAATGCGATCATCACTTTCCTTGAGTGAGTCTGAAATATTCTTTCCATAAACCTCACTACTGCTTGTTAAGAAAACTGGTGTCTTGGTGGCGTGGGCCGCCTCTAAAACATTTTCTGTACCGCGTATGTTAGTAAGCAAGCTAGCTAATGGATTATTGACGATATTGAAAACACCAACTGCCGCCGCAAGATGGAAAACATAATCGGCTTCATTAATCAATTGTGCTAATAATTCAGAATCTAAGATTGAGCCTTCAATCAAGGAAAAGCCAGAAACTTCTTTGAGAATTGCCAAATTTGAAGCACGTCCCGTTGAGAAATTATCGAGCGCCGTGACATTGTGGCCACCATTGATTAATCGCTCGCACAAATGGGACCCAATAAAACCCGCCCCTCCTGTAACTAGAACTCTCATTTGCAGAGTCTATGACATTCGTCTAATTACATAATAACAGGATAGTTATATCGCTAGGTGTGTTGCCGGGAGGTTTGAAATCTCAGAGGTCAATTTTGTCGCGCCTGGACTGCTCCCTATCTTATTGGTATTTTGGCGAAACTAAGTTTTAAGGTCATAATTTGGGCCAGCACGAGTTGAGTGTCTAAATACATAGACTCATTGCCGATTTCCTATGAATTGAGAGTTTGACTTTAGCGAGACTGCGAATAACTATCAGGAAAGATGGTGCAAGTTTCAAGTTTGATGAAGAGCAGAAATGGGTTGAGAAGGAATAACCTATTCCAATCTTGTAAATATATAAGAAACAAGCTCACGGGAGGATAGTATTTGACCATGGGTATCAAGAACCTTATTTTAACTCGACCTCAAAGCTTTCTCTCTGAGGAAGTATACGTTAAATACTTAATGATTTTAAGTTTGATTTTTTCTAAAATTGATTCAAATTTCGAAAAAATTACTATTAGTCAACACAAACAAGTACAACTCGCACACACTTCTGTTTTTACCTGGAAGATTTGGAATAATTCTTTCGAAATTCTAAGCCCATCAGGATATCGATCCAGCAGATTTTTAAAAGGTTTCGAAAATGCGGGAGAACGACAATGGAAACGCTACGGAATTGATACGCTCCTCGCTGGCAATCGTGCTTTAACAATAATCGATGTAGGTGCGAATATAGGTGAGTTTACTTTTGCAGCAAGAAAGCGGGGGATACAAGATGTCTACTCATTTGAACCCGATCCAATTGCATTCGAGTGTTTATCTTTCAACATTAAGGAAAACCAAAAAAATCTCCACAAGATTGCACTTTGCGAAAAGCCTGGAGAAGTTATTTTCTATTCCGCACCAGAAGGCGCAGATTCGAGTTTGATAGAGCCTGTGTTAGGTAGCACAGCACTCAAGGTAACAGGTTCCCGTTTGGATGATTTCTTCCGCAATAAAAAAATAGCGATACCAGTGCTATTAAAGATGGATGCTGAAGGAGCGGAACCAGAAGTACTAAAAGGTTTTGGCGAATTTTCAAGATATATTTGCTGGGTAGCTATTGATGTCGGACCAGAGCGTCACGGGGAATCAACCAAAAATGAAGTAGCGGAGATTCTTATTGCTCAAGGTTTTGAAATAACAATGCATACTGAATGGATTCTACATGGGCGGAAATGGTCGACCTCAAAACTTAGTGAGTTAAACTGGGTGCAATGATCCTACTGTAATAAAGGTCAAAGTCTTCCGGAATTACATTACTGTTTTGAAGGAAGTGCATATACAAGAATATAGAAACTCTTCTCGTAAACCATTTTGGGGTGGCTCGTACAATAAGTCTAACGAGGTATTTAACTACAATGGATCGTATTTCAAAGGTAGCTGCTATGAATACCAAATGGACTTTAGTAAGAGATGAATGTGGAGAATTCTGGATATCGAGTGCCCTCTGATTAAACATTTCCAATCGTAAGGATAGACGAGATAACTTTCGGCTGTAACCGAGATAACTAGTAATATTCTGTTTACGGGTGTTCCATAATGGTCGAGCAATCCTTGTAAAAAGTTCAGACTCAGTATCACAAAAATTTCCATAGAGCGAAAGTTTTTGAATGAATACAACATCTGCTCCAACAATTTCAGTTAATGTACCAATCTCGCGCAAAATTCTTGAGCGATAGACCCCATAGAATGCCACGGCAGGGAAATTATTCAAGGTCTCTGAGTATCTTTGCTGTACGGTGGTGAGCCCTTTGAACGATTCAAGGCCGCTGTGCCAAAGACTTTCAGTTCCACCGTCAATAACTGCTTTCGTTTTAGGATGGCACATAACTGCCATCGGATAAAGTTTAAGTTGTTGGATTGCAGACGAAATAAAGGATTTTTCGTAGAAGTCGTCATGGGCAGACCACAGAAAGAATTCGCCGTGCGACAATGAGAAAACCCGGTTGGCATTCCAAGTCCACCCACGATTCACTAAACTTCGATGGATTCGGATATTGGGGGATTGCTCATAGAGGTTTACTAAAATTTCGTATGTTTTATCTGTCGAGCCATTGTCAGAAATGACTAATTCAATATTCGGATAATCTTGACGTAAAATAGATTCTATGGCTCGAGTAATCGTTGCTTCTCCATTATAGATTGGGAGCCCGACGCTTACTAACGGAAATTCATCTCGCAAATCTGTCAAAGTTCATCCTTCAGTCAAGTTCACCTATTATCAGTTACACCGGTCGAATCCTATCTTTAACCTGACAGTTTAACCGACGGTATTAGTAATATATTCATAGTTTCTATATTTCAGAGTAGAATTAAGGTAAACTTGCAATATGACCGAGATTTTCCCCCCATTCATTGAAGAACGTAAAGAGTTACTTCTAGCACAATCAAATGACGTAGAACTTAAGGAGGCAGCAGATAGATTCCTCTCGAAAAGTTTAAGAGCTAAATACTCCTATCAATTTGATTGGCTTGGGCGGCCAATAATTCAATACCCGCAAGACATGGTCGCGGTCCAACAATTAATTTGGGAGATTCAACCCGACTTGATTATTGAGACAGGAGTTGCACATGGCGGCTCGCTTATTTTGTCAGCTTCCATGCTTGCACTTAATGCCTTAGGTGGGGGGCCTGCAGATAGTTTCGTAATAGGCATCGATATAGATATTCGGCCGCATAACCGTAAGGCAATCGAAAGTCACTTCCTATTTCCAAGGATAAAATTAATTGAGGGTTCAAGCACGGATCTAGAAATTCTTAATCATATAAAATCCTATGTGAAGCCAGAATCCAAAGTTTTGGTCTTTCTTGATTCAAACCATACAGAAGAGCACGTACTAAGAGAACTTAACCTTTATTCACCTTTGGTAAGTGTTGGCTCATATATTGTTGTGTTTGATACCGTTATAGATAAGGCGCCTGCAGGAACTTACGATGATAGACCTTGGAGTGAGAAAGATAATCCAAAAACAGCTTTGCAAAAATTTCTGTCTTCGACAAATTCTTTTATTTCCGATATGGAATTTGACAATAAATTTTTAGTAAGCGTTGCCCCTGAAGGCTACGTGAAAAGATTAAAATGATTTAGTTGGAATTATTTAAATTCCAACTAAAGTAATTTTAAAATTGTTTTACTTACACGCTCTTGATCACTATTTTTCATATCATGAAAACTAGGAAGATTTATAGCGCGAGCCGCGATCTCATAGCTAATTGGGTTCTTGGAATTTTCATTAAACATCGGCAATGTTGTTAGTGGATGGAAAAAAGTTCTTGCATCTATATTCGCTTCACCGAGAGCTTCAATTGCTTTATCTTTAGAGACACCTGATTTCTGGGAGAAGACGACAGTCGGCATCCATGCACCCAATGTATTTCCGGGTTGGCAGTAGTTCATATTAATTTCAGGATGGCGCAGTAAGACTCTATAATTTTGTAGGATTTCCTGCTTCCTTAGAATCAGTTCTTCGACGCGCTTCATTTGTGCGTATCCAAGTGCTGCTTGAATATTTGACATCTTATATTTAAACCCAATAAATTCAGGAAAAAACTGCTTGATCTGTCCTTTAACTCTTCCGTGATTGGAGAGAGTTAAAACCATCTCATAAAGGTCTATGTCGCTAGTTACGAACATTCCGCCTTCTCCGGTTGTAATAGTTTTAGAGCCATGGAATGAGAAAGTACCAAATTTACCCAAAGCACCCGCCCTCTTTCCTTGGTATTGTGAGCCAATAGCTTCGGCTGCGTCCTCAATAATCGAAATTCCGTACTTAATTCCGATTTCAAGCAACTTGCTCATATCTGCAAGATTTCCATAGAGATGCGTCACGATAATAGCCTTAGTTCTAGAAGTAATCGCATTTTCTGCAGAATTTGAATCAATACACCAGGTCTGGGGATCTATGTCAACAAATATGGGCTTTGCGCCAAGTTGAACTATTGGAGCAACAGTTGCAATCCAATTTATATCTGCAACTATTACTTCATCACCGATTCCAATTCCGAGCGCCGCTAATCCCATATGAAGGGCACCCGTGCAGCTCGAAGTTGCTATTGCATATTTGGAACCAATATGGTGCGCAAAGACACTTTCAAATTTGGAAATATAACTGTACGCATTCTTGCCCCATCCATTCCTTGCGGCCCGCGCGACAAATTTTCTCTCAAGAAGAGTTATTGAAGGTTTGGCGTAGGGAATTAAGGGCTCTACCATAATTCAACCTTTGGGACTGCAGTGATGAATTTGCCACCCCAAGCTCGCACCTGATTCTGTTGGTGAATCACTTCCTCCTTTATATTCCAAGGAAGTATCAGAAGGTACCCAGGTTTTAGAAAAGGTATTTCATCAGGGGAATGAATCGGGATATTGGACACCGGTAAGTGGTGATTTTGTTTCAGAGGGGCTAAATCAAAGACACATTCTATGTCCTCTGAAGTTACATCACAAAAGTTGAGGAAAGTTACTCCCTTGGCTGCCGCCCCATATGCATAGAGTTTATCTCCACGCATTTTCAGTGACATTAAAAAAGTATTGAAATCATCCTTCACTTTATCAATCTGACTCTGAAATTGTGAATATCCTGTAGCAGAATTTAGGTCTGCATCTTTTTCTTCCTGTAGGATCACCCGAACATTTGGTTGAGTTTGGTGAATTGATTCTAAATGACAAGCACGCACCCGCAAACTCCCACCATGAGTTGAAAACTTTTCAACATCAAATACTCTCAACTTGAAGTGTGCGAAGATATTAGTAACTGCTATTAGAGAGAAGTATGAATAATGTTCGTGGTAAATAGTATCAAATTGTAAACTCCTAATTAATTGAAGAATATGGGGAAATTCAATTGATATAACTCCATCAGGATGTAGCCCAGTAACCATTCCTGCCACAAAGTCATTAATATCTGGGACATGCGCCAGAACGTTGTTAGCAATTATTAGGTTCGCAAGACCATACTCTTCAACAATTTCTTCAGCAACCTCTCTCCCAAAGAAAGAATTCTTTGTGGGAATTCCTAGATTCTTACTAATCAAAGCAGTTGAAAGCGTAGGTTCGACTCCAACGCATGGAATTTCCATTTCCTGAAAGTTTCTCAATAAATATCCGTCATTGCTCCCAATTTCAACTACAAGACTAGAGTTAGAAAGGTCTAGTTGCATTCTCATACTTTGCGCAAAGTCTTTAGAGTGTTTCATCCATGAAGCGCTCATTGAGGAGAAGTAAGGGTAATCGGCGGCAAATATAGTTTCCGCCGGGATGGATATTTTTGTCTGAACAAGCCAACAAGCTTCGCATACAAAAACTATTAATGGGAAAGTTATTTGATCTTCTTTTGCCTCAGGGTATAGTGGATAGTGATTTGAAATTGGAGCAAGACCAAGATCTGCGACTTGTTGCCGAAGTGCTTCTCCGCAATGGCGACATTTCATGACGGCACGCCTTCCCAAAATGTTTGAATAAATGGGCGAGCTTCATCAGTCGCTGACCTCTTTGCAGGAATTGTAGGCCAATTAATACCCAATTTAGGATCGAGGGCATTGAGTCCAAATTGCTTGTCTTCGGCATATTCTGCGGTGTGTAAGTAAAGAATGATGGTGTCTGATTTTGTAGTTTGGAACCCATGAGCACAACCCGCAGGAACCGTAATTACTTTTGATTGACCACCTTCCATTTCATAGGATTCCCACTGCAAGAATGTAGGCGATCCTTTTCGCACATCAACAATTACGTCAAAAATTCCACCTTGTACACAGTGGATAATTTTCTTCTCAAGCTCATCGCTCGCCTGATAGTGCAACCCTCTTAAGATCCCGACCTCAGGGTTCTTAGAATAATTTACTTGTTTTGTAAAGAACTCTTGTCCAGCTCCATCAAACACAAATTGGCTAAAAACCTTCTGAAAAGTTCCTCTATTATCTTTATGTTGAGGGAATTCTATGATGCTAATTCCCGGAATAGTTCCATTGGGTACTTGGGTAGACATTACTCACCAGAGATATTCGCGACGTAATGAAAGTCTAAATATCATTAAAAGAAATCTGGGATCTACCCGAATAAGGGTTCTGCCAAAATGTAAAATCACGACCAGTTCTTCCACGGCGCCTGACCTGAATTCCAGAGGCTCTCCAGGTGGTTCTTATCCCTTAAAGTGTCCATTGCAAACCAAAAACCAGAATGTTTAAATGCACCCAGATTCCCTTCGGTTGCTAGCTTTGGAAGAACCTCTTGCTCCCAACTTACATTAGTAGCAGGAATTAGTTCAAGCACTTGTGGGTCAACAATGAAGAACCCACCATTGACCCAAACTTGTTCACTATCTGTCTTCTCACTAAACAGTGTGACATTTTCCTCATGGATTTGAAGTGTGCCGTATCTGCCCTGAGGTTTTACTGCTGTGACAGTCACTAAGTTGTCGCTTGCTTTATGATGTTTGAAAAGATCGTCAATTGCAACATCTGAAAGACCGTCACCGTAAGTGAAGAGAAAAGGGCTGTCACCAACGTATTGTCGTACTCTTTTCAGGCGTTCAGCTGTTAATGCATCCTCTCCCGAATCAATTAATGTCACCTTCCAGTCTTCAGTCCAACTCTTAAGAGTTGTTTGTTTACCACTAGAAAGGTCAACCGTTAAGTCAGCTGTATGAAGAGAATAATTCGCAAAGAACTCTTTAATTAAATAACCTTTATATCCAAGACAGATAACGAAATCTGATATCCCCTGTTCTGATAAAGATTTCATGAGATGCCAAATTATCGGCCTTGTTCCAATTTCAATCATTGGCTTTGGCTTTATGGCCGACTCTTCCGATATTCTCGTTCCGTAACCACCTGCAAGGATGACGGCAATCATAAAGATATGTTACACCAAGGTTAGAAATAAAGGGAACTAACGCTTAATCATGATTCCTTGCCCGCTTGCTGTTGTGAGTATCGGTACTTTAAGTTCGTCCGCGAGTTTATTAAATAGTTCGTACGTATAGGAAAAACTGCTGTAGGCATAATCGTCGATGAGAACTATCCCACCCGGCAAAATTTGAGCCCAGAGTTTTTTTACGCTGGCCACTTCAATCTCTGGGGCATTTAAGTCAACATGCAGGAAACTGATCCCCCCCAATCTCTTAAGTCTAAGGTCTGCGGCAGGTTCCCCTTGACAAGTGACACAAAAGAAAATTCTTGAAAATTCCGCTCCACACCCTCGAAGGATTCAGCATAATAAATGTTACGTCCGAACCTTGCTCGCTGTAATCCTTTATGATCGGTTGCAAACGAATCGAAAGTATCAAAAAGAAAAACATGAATCTTGGATAAATCACTTTTAGCGCTTTTTAGATATGAAAGCACCGCACTCATCACATAACCCTTCCCCGTCCCCAATTCGACAAAAGATGCATTTAAATCAAGCTTTAAAGCATTTCTTGCACACCAAATTGCTTGGTGTAATCTCAGAGGAATGAAATAATCAAATCCACCAGCCTCAATAGCCCTGGATTCTGCCAGCTGGAATTTTGGGTCGAGCAAGAACCCAAGATTATGGATTGTTGCCATCCCATCAAAATAATGGGCATAGCGAATTCTTGGGGTCAGGAGATTTCTGATCATAAGAGCCAGGTACTGGATCCGCGTGGGCATTTTAGAAATTTTCGAATATGGATAGACTGTGTAATCAAATGGTAAGCGCATGAATAAGATTGTACGAAGATATATGCAAAGTAACTAGACATTTGTTCAAGTTTTGGAATGAATTATTTAAGTGATTAGCACATACAGGTGATTTAAAGGATATATTGACTAAACCAGGGGCGAATTACTAGGTGGCTAACTCATCCATGTCTGTCACAAGTTTTATATCTTCTTGGCAAGCCTTCTGAGCCGAGACGGCCTTATTTAAGACCTTATCCCACCATTCCATTGTTGATACTACTGCTGCTTCTTGGCTCCAAAATGGTTCCCAACCCAAAGTTTTTCGAGCAAAATCTGAATTTAAGTGGAGTGACGTGGCTTCAAGAGTTGGGTTCGTGTTATTTTGTTCAAACTCTATGATGGTTCGATGCGGCCAATGTTTTGCAGCAAGCTCTACAACTCTAGATACAGGGAAACTTTCTGTGGATGGGCCGAAGTTTATTGATTTGCATTCAGTTCCCTTAATTGCAGCTTCAAGGGTGTACAAATATCCTATGAGCGGATCAAGAACATGTTGCCAAGGTCTCGTGCTTGACGAATTACGAACTATAAATTTTTTGCCCATTGATATATTCCGAACTAAATCCGGAAATAATCGATTAGCTCCCCAATCCCCCCCACCGATTACGTTGCCAGCACGGACAGAAATAATTTTTGGTCCGCCATGGACGCTTGCTATCTGTTGCCAAGCTGAAACCGCAGCTTCTGCGGCAACCTTGCTTGCGCTATATGGGTCTTTTCCAGAGAGCGGATCAGATTCGGTAAACGCTTTTCCAAAATTTTCATTTCGATACACTTTATCGGTCGTTACGACAATTACTACCTTTACTGATTCATTTGCAAAGGCCACATCTAGAATATTGGCACTACCCATTAGATTTATTTCGAAAGTTTCAAGAGGAATACGGTAAGAATCAAGTACAAAAGGTTGCGCAGCCATGTGAATAATAGCCGAAGGTTTGACAGTTTTTACAAAATCGTTGAACTGATGCCTATCCCGTATGTCTGCAAACCTTTCATTCACGGTTGCAGTGCGATTCATACGGGAAAAAAGCGAATCTGGTTTAGGCGCTAACGAGTACCCAACTACATTTACGTCCAATGATTCCAATAACAAGGTTAACCAAGTACCTTTGAATCCAGTGTGACCAGTAATAAGAATTGGGCCACTAAGTTGCCCAAGCGACCTAGCTAGAGATTCCCGCATGGAATTAGGATAGCCGTAGGTACATTCAACTTGGTGACCAAAGTGTAGAAAGCCGTCGGTATAATTTGATTTAAAGGCAGCAGAAAGCTCAAATTCCAGAAAATTTTAACTGCTCGCTAAAAATGGGTAATTCATTTCTGAGGGTTTTCAAAGACCCATCCCCTACTATTTCTCCGTCTTCCATGTAAATTATCCTTGGGAAATTGCGTATTGAACTTAGGCGGTGGGCTATCATAACGATAGTTGTATTTGCACTTAAGTTTTCTAAAGCGCTCATAACTTCGAATTCTGTTGCTGCATCAAGAGCGCTGGTTGCCTCATCCATTATTAGGATTGTGGGGTCTTGATAAAGGGCTCTAGCTAGACCAACTCTCTGCTTTTGCCCGCCGCTCAAAGCTAAACCGCCATCGCCAACTTTGGTATGAATGCCATCTTCAAGATGTTCAATCACGTCGCGAAGCTGTGATTGAACGATGACTTTTTGAACAGAAGTAAAATCGATTTCCAGTAAATCAATACCGAGACAAATATTCTCTAAGAGTGTGCCACTCATTAGGGTTACATCTTGCGGAAGATAAGCCACTTTTCCTGGATTAAGATTAATCCAGTCTGCGGCAGTTATGCCGCCAATTTCAACCATTCCCGTTGACGGCAGCAATAAACCCAAAAGAACATCACACAAGGTCGATTTTCCAGCTCCTGAAGCCCCGACGATTGCAACTCGCTCCCCAGGGGAAATCTTGATAGACAAATGCTTGAGGGTTGGGATCTCTGCCGTAGGGAAAATAAAACTTACATCTTCGAGCACGATAACTGATGGCTCCCTGCTATCACTTACTTCAGATGTCTGGAGATAAGCAACTGCGGTTATCCCACCTCCAGTAATTTTTTTTGCTTGAAAAGCCAAATTTGATTCTAAAGCCTGAAACATCCGATGCGCCATAGTGGCGTAATGCTGACGGCTTTGCAGACTAAATATTGAAGCTTGGATTCTCAATAGGGAAGGAAATATTCGACCAGCCGCTGTTAAATAAATTGCCAGGACTGGGATAAATTCACCCGAATTGGTCGTGAATTGACCAACGAGAAGCAGGGCGCAAGCTCCAAGAAGCATGGCAACTTCAAGTGCATATTTTGGAATCTGCTGAATCCACATGTCATTTGCAAAATTAAGTGCTCGCGAATCAGATAATCTCGACATCCTTCTTTCAAACCAGTCAGATCTTCTCAAGACTCGAATTTCCCGGAAGAGCCTGATAATGCTATAGAAAGAAATCTGGCTCTCGACTTGAATTTTGCCTAACGCTTGATTATAGTCTGCAACTTTCTTTCCAATCACTTGCTTTAGCGCGTACATCACAAACAAAAGATAGAAAGTTGTAACAATTGCGACTATGGGATTAATTATAACTAAGACAACCAAGAATATAAAAAGTAGAGCAAACTCCGAAATGAGCAACAGGAATTGACCCAAAGTATTAGTCGTCGCAGCAGACATTCCAAGAATTAATGCGGTAGAAAGTTCATGCGGTTCCTGTTGGCGCAACCAAACATAATTTGATTGTAAAACCTTGGAAGTTATCTGGTTTGAAACTGCTGATTGTTGACTGGCCAACCATTTAAAGATTTTCCTTGAAACAAGAAGAGCCAACAAAGTTTTCAACAAAAAAAAGATTAATGCAGAAATACAAAAAATTGTTATAAGACCGCCCATACTTTGATCTTCAAGAGAAAAAAGCTTCAATAATTGCATGATAACGGGAGATATTCTTGTTTTGCTTAGGCTGGCAGCAGCAAATACTCCGATTAAACCTGCGAATGCGATTCCAGCTAAGTCAAAAATACTTAAAGATAGTTGTAGGATTATTGCTATGAGATACTTTCGCTTAGCGTCTCTTGTAAGGAACATGAATGACTCCCGTTGGATAGTCATCAAATTCATTTCTTTATTCTATCGTTTAGAGGTCCAAAAGTGTTGAACAGTTCGATCCGAATATAAGAATCCAATGTCACCTATGACTCTAGGTATAGTCAATTGGGGCTGCGTCAAAGTGCTCAAATATGCTATAGCTGTAAATTAGGTTAAAATAAGACCAAGCGAGCAGAAGGAAGGGGGGAAATTGAACCTTTTAGTTTTTCAAACCGCATATACATACGATGAAATGGAGAAACGCAACCTATCAATATTCTTCACTTCAAAGGACTTAGGAGGTTATTTTAAAAAAGTAATTACGGTACACCCAATCGCTAACTACGGAAAAATGCTCGAATCACATTCTCTTTTTGCAAAACCTCGCCTTATAACACATAATGACAGGCATCTTTTTATTGAGGGTAGCATAGCAAGATTCAAAATTCTTCGCAAAGTTGCGCCACTGAACTTCTTGATAGCTCAATTCGAACTTTTTTTTGTAATTAGACGAGTCACGAAGTCTATAAAAATAGATTTTGTTCGTGCCGAAGATCCAAGATTTAATGGAATTTGGGGCTTCATCTTTTCTCGCATACTTGATGTCCCGCTACTCGTTGGAAACTGGGGTAATCCTGAAACCATACGGGCTTTAACAGGAAAACCAATGATGCCAAGATTCTATCGAAGCATTAGAGCAGAAGTTTTTGTGGAAAGATTTATACTTAGGCATTCAGACTTAGCTTTGGCGCAAAACCCTGATAATATGCAATTTGTTCTTAACTCTGGCGTGGATGTCGGTAAAACGGCCATGTTCAAGCTTGGAAATGCAATTCAGTTATGCCATTTTGAATCTCCAAATCAGCGGGTAAAATCAAGGCTGAAAGCGCTTAATTCCGTGAACCCTAAAACTAAAATCCTTCTTTGTGCATTTATGATTGAAAGGAGGAAAATCCTAGAGGATGCAATAGATGTGGTAGAAATCTTAATACGGGAATTTGATGTCAAGTTGTTTGTAGCAGGCGAAGGAACAGCAAGGACGCACTACGAAAAATATGTGCTGGATAAGGGAATGCAGAAAGATATCATTTTCCTGGGGAATATTTCCCAAGTAGAACTAAGCTCTTTAATGGTGCGAGCCGATGTAATTCTGTCACCTTTGACTGGTCGAGCATTAGCAGAAGCAGTGCTCTCCGAAACTCCAGTTGTTGCATACGATATTGATTGTCACCCTGAGCTTATTAAAAATGGTGAGACTGGGGAGCTGGTGCCCTTTAGAAACCGCAGAGAGATGGCAGCCAAGACGGCATTCATTTTAAATCATCCCGAATATGGTGCCCAATTGGGAAAAGCTGGTAGAAATTTTGCTCTTAAATACATGGACCCCCAATCGATTAATATGGAGCAGATTCATATTTATGAAAGTCTGCTCACTTAATTGATTTGCACCCCATAAATAATCGTGCAAATGGTTTATCAGTGGCTCAAAACATCATTAAATTCTATGTGAATTCCTTCACCAAAATTGATTTTTAACCTAAATCCTATTATTAATTATCCTAAAAGTTATCTCCTTGAAATGGCTAGCAAATCTATTGAGTTACTTGAAAGTCGCAAACACGACACACTTCTTAGAAATACAGGTCGAGAGACTATTAAGGAGATGATGAAACCTCAAACTTTGATAATCGAACAATGAAATCATTTACGAAAGATTTTCATTGAATCGAAGGTCTAATCAACAACAGCTCTAATTTGAGCTCTAATTCCTAACTCGAAATTTGTACTTGGTTGAAAACCAAGATGTTCTTTAGCTAGCCTTGAGTCTCCAAGTGTTTGTATCTGATCGCCTCGTCTTGCTGGACTCTCGATAACATTGAGTCCTCTTCCCATGATTTTCTCAATAAGTTTAATTCCTTCAATTATATTCACTTCTTCATCGCCACAGATGTTATATGTGCCAGGACGCCCTTGGATATTTAACAGAGAAGAACAAAATTCAGCAATATCTTTAACATATGTACAGGATCTAACATGATTGGGCTGCGCAGTTAGTGGAAATTCATTACCAGTCAAAGTGGCACGAATTATTTTCTGCCAAGCCATATCTTCACGTTGATTCGGACCAAAGACCGAAAAAAGCCGCAGAATATAGAGCTCATGTCCAGTCTCTCTAAGAAGTGTTTCAAAAATTTGCTCTGAAGCGTACTTTGTAATTCCATAAGGAGAAATAGGTTTAATGGGAATATTCTCATCGCCAACGGCCAAATTACCGTATACAGATGACGTTGAGGCAAGAATTATTTTGCAATTTGGTGCAAACCGTTGAATCGCTTCGGCCAATCTAAAAGAGACCAAGATATTATTATCATTATAGCGGTCAAAATTTGTCCAACTAGTAGTTAAGCCTGGCGTTGCAGCGAAGTGGTAAATTGCATCAGTATCTGAAAGTATTTTACTATAGTCAAAATTAAGCAGATTACATTCTATAAAGTTGAATAGAGGATCTCTGAAATTCTTTATTTTATTTCTGCGAATTTGACTTGTGTTTAATGTTTCATCAAAATTGTCAATTCCGGTAACCTTATGCCCATCAGCTAAAAGCTGTTTTGCTGTTTCGTACCCAATAAATCCTGCAACACCTGTTACAACTATCTTACTCAACAGTTGTTTTCCTCTCTTTTAATGCTTGTTCCCATATGTCACCAATATTACTCCGTTTCCGTACATCTAAGAGTTTATCTACAATATATTTAGGTACGGTGATTGTAGATATAGAATTTCTATATTTCTCTATCAGGTTGACAAAATCAGTTTCGGTTGAAGCATAAAAATGGTGAGGAAATTCAAACCTTCGAAATTCCAAGATGTCTGAAAGCAAAATAGGAATTCCCTGTGAAATTGCCTCAATAACCACGAGTCCGTCACCTTCAAAGAGCGAAGGGACTAGGACTAGATCCCCAGGAATGATTAAATCCCAAGGTTTGAGTTGATGGCCAACAAATAAGGCAGATATAGAATTTTCTTGGGAAAACTTAAGTAGGCTTAACTCTTCGTCACCTGAACCAATAAATATCACCGGAATTGAGAGTTCTTTAGCAATTCTTAATAACCAGAGAGGTCGTTTTTCAGGTGATAGGCGACCTACAAAAACTAGCCTTTCTATTTTACTACTGCCCAGATTAAAAACTTTTTGTCTTTTTGGTGCAGTCACCAAATTTGGAACTATTCGCTCTGGGTTCGCCCTGTTTGGCCAGATAGTGAGATGTGACGAGACTGCGAAGAAGGTCGTATTCCGCTTCCTGTGGAGAAATCTCACTCCTCGGCCAAGTAATTTTCTCTTACTCCATGGAAAAATTGAATGCTCGACAGTTATCAATTGCATTTCTTTAGGGAGAATAAGGCCAAATAATTCTGGTAAATCACAGTTTAAAACTACGAAGTCAGGATTTAAAGATGTTAGTAGTGACCTAAAATGAAATATAGCCTGAAAAGTTTCAAAGAAACTAGCACCATATTTTCGGTTGATGGGAATAATTCTACAATTGACTTCTACTGAGTCTCGAACACCTTCATTGATTGGAACTAATATTACAGAATGCCCCCGCTCATGAAGCTCATTTGCCAAGAGATTCATTGCTCGTTCAGCACCACCCCCACCTAGCGAATTTGTAGCAATTACAATTTTCATAATTATTTTGCAAAATCTAGATTTGATAAAGAGAGGAATACAACTCAGAGTCAAGGTCGATAAAGATTGATGTAATAACAGAACGACACACGAGTCTGTAATTATTACTCTTTAGCAATTTAGTAATCGGAGAGCTCTCAAGATTGGGACGAAAAGTATCTTCAACTAGGATTATTATGGGGCGGCTGTTTCCAACCATTTCAAAGTTTTCAAGAATAGATGCGTCATCACCTTCGATATCAATATCAAGAATAAATTTCCCTGGGAATGAACTAAGGTGTTCGGTAATTACCTGGTTTAGTGTTATAGCTTTCACAAAAGTTTTACTTACTGGTTTAATATTTTGAGTTCTTGATATTTCGGCCGCAAAGTCAATATTTCCCGTGTTGGATGGTGCTAATTTAGAAAATTGTATTAGTTCTATTGACTCCAAATTTGCGCATGCGTAAGGAAGAAATTTATCATTGGGCCGAATTGATTTCCAAAGTTTGAATAAATATGGATTTGGTTCTACAACAGTCCCGCGTATGCCTTTTTGATGAAGCCCATAAGTGTTTGAACCACGGATTGGTCGCCAACCTCCAACATCAACATAGCTGTATTGAAGCTTCTTGCCGGTAATGAATTCGTGACGCTTAAATAAACTTGCAATTATTAAATCTTCACCAAATGATGAGTAGGAGACCGAACCCTTTTTCCAGAATCTTTCAGTCAACCCGGCCAAGGGGCGCGGTGCTGAGGTGGAAACAAATACATCGATATCAGATAGGAACTTTCTTAAGGAACGATTCAATGCCACACGAATATCCTAGCGTTTTAAGCTTTTACGAATGTTTAAGACTTAAATTCCACCATGATTTCCAAAAAGTGGCTGAATTTAGATTACGACAAACCACTGTGGCTTGGGCCGGGATCGAACCGGCGACCTAACGATTTTCAGTCGTTCGCTCGTACCAACTGAGCTACCAAGCCAAACAAGGTTTGAACGCCGGCGGCTCTAAGACCTACGACACCAAAACCTTTGCGACCCGGACGGGACTTGAACCCGCGACCTCCGCCGTGACAGGGCGGCGCGCTAACCAACTGCGCTA
>Ga0214919_10004207_pt1 | contig 21160 bp, 20 predicted proteins | sample LL1503_MetaG_FD_177994 | JGI IMG/M metagenome (GOLD analysis project Ga0214919, IMG submission 177994) | Freshwater microbial communities from Lake Lanier, Atlanta, Georgia, United States - LL-1503 | ecosystem: Environmental > Aquatic > Freshwater > Lake | place: USA: Georgia | collected... | reverse complement strand
TCTGGCCGCAACAAGACCAGATGGGCACCCAATTCTTGCAGCCAAGGACTGAGCAAGGGGTCATGCAGCCATAGGGTGCCCAAAGCGGTTAAATCTGACAGGGCTTGGGCGGGCACGCGTGCGGTGTCGATGGCGTGGGCCGAGATCACAGCAAAACCCAGTCCCAGGGCATCGTCAAGCAGTCGGCCGTCGCTCAGTCGGGGTTGGGCGGTGATTTGTCCTGACACGCCTTGGCCACTGTGAAAGCCTGGGCCCAAGGCCGGCGAGAGGTTGACGATTTCTTGTGGCCCTTGGGCCAGGAATTGTTGATCTCTCTGGGCGGCCACCACCGGGTCGGTGGACTGGATGATGTTGCCTAACTTGACCGCCGTGGCAATGAAGTCGCTGACATGGGGCATGCGCTCACGGGCATAGGTGTCGAGCAAGGCGTCTGTCGCACCCCGGCACACGCGGTGCAGTTTCCAAGCCAGGTTGGCGGCATCGCGGATGCCGGCACACATGCCTTGGCCCAAAAAAGGGGGGGTTTGGTGGGCGCTGTCACCGGCCAACAGCAAGCGACCTTGGCGCCAGTTTTGGGTCAATAAAGAGTGGAAGGTGTAGATGGCCGTTCGCACCAATTGGGCCTGGTGGGGCTGTATCCATGGAGCGAGCAAAGGCCAAATGTAAGAAGGCTGTGTCATTTGCTCGATGTCGTCACCGGGCATGACCATGATCTCCCAGCGCCTGCGCCGGCCAGTCACGTTCACATAGGTGATGGGCCGAGCGGGGTTGCAATATTGCACCGTTGCCAAGGGCAAGACCAGGTCTTCTAACAACGCCACGTCAATCACCAGCCAGGCCTGGTGCAAGCCCAGGTCGTCAAAGCCCGTGTTCATGTGCTCGCGCACTTTGGATCGAGCCCCATCACAGCCGACCACCCACTTCGCGTTGAGTGACTGGTTGCTGGCTTTGCCCAGGCATTGGACTTGGATGTCAACGCCCCCAGTGCTTTGTTGCAAGTGGACGACTTCGTGTTGCAAACATACCTTGACCGAACTGTGCTCTGCCAAACCGTCACGCAAGATGCGCTCGACATCGGGTTGGTGGAACAGGTAATTGTTGGCCCATGCATGCATGCCCGGTGCGCTGGCAGGTTTGCGCTCGAGCAGCAGTTGTCCTTGCTTGTTGATGTATTGCATGCCTTGTGAGGCCCGCACGTGGGGCAGCAAGGTATCGGCCAAACCGGCATTTTGGAAAATGCGCATCACCTCACCATCAAAGTGCACCGCACGTGGCAGGTTGAGCAAGTCAGGCTCGCGGTCCATCAGCACAGTGTCCACGCCCAGTGCACCCAACAAATGGGCGAGCATGACGCCAGTGGGGCCCATGCCCACAATCGCCACCTCACAGCAGGGGTTGTTGTGCACAGGGCTCATGCCGCTTTGGCCCGATGCGCCACAGGGGTTGTGGGCGTTTGTGCCTTGGCCCAATGCGCCACGCGCTCACTGATTTGCTGGCCGCCGCCTTTGATTTTGGCGATCAAGCGGTCCAAGTCGGTGATGCCCAGGCGGTGGCGTGTCAACGCAGCGATGACGCTGCCCAATATTTCGCCGTCCGGCGCGAAAACGGGCGCGGCCACGCCCACAAAGCCTGGGTCCAGTTCGCCTTGTGACACCGCATGCCCTTGTTTTTTTAACTGCGCCAAGGCTGCGCGGGCGCTGTCCCAATCAGGGCCCAGGCCGACGGGCTGGTCTTGTTCTGCGTGGGCGTCATAGAGTTTTTTGAGCTTGTTTTTGCCAAAGTGGGCGACGATGATTTTCGATCCTGCGCCCCTGAACAAAGGCAAGGGACGACCGCGGCCAAAGCTCAGTGGCAAACGCTCGATGCCGGGTTGCTGGTGGGTGGTCACGATGTGCTCGCCGTACAGCCCGATCAAATTGATTTCGCACCCGGTGGACTCCACCAACTCATGGAGCACGGGCAAACCGGCTTTGAGCAAGGGGTCGCTGAGCCGGATTTGAAAATCCAACTCAATGATGCGCGGGCCCAGGGCATAGGTGCCAGGGGCGATGCGGGCGACCAAGCCACTGGCGACAAGCTCGCGCACATAGCGGTAGCCCGTGGGGCGCGAAAACCCCAGGGCCTCGTTGATGGCGTCTGCACTCCAAGTGGGGCATTGCTCGGTGAACAAGCCGAGCACAGACAAGCTAGAGGCCAGGCTGCTCAATGCACCCCCATCTTTTGCTTCATCTCTTGCACCCATTGGGCGCGGGGTCGAAAGCCCGGCAGGGCTTTGGCTTTTTCATGGGCCCAGTGCCAGATCTCGTCATCGCTTTGCTCGAAGCCGAAGGGCTCGCGCATGGGTTGGTTCACATACCACGGGGTGTCGATGAACAATTCGATCCGGGTGTCCTCGGGCCCACGGGCATAAATGGACAAGGCATTGCCATGGCAAGCAGGCAAGACCTCGGTGACTTCGTCTTGCCAGGGGGCTTGGTGCAAGGCCTCAAAAAACGCCCTCAAGCTGGCCAAATCGCTCACCCGAAAGGACAACTGGTTCACGGTGTTGAAGCCCAAGTCGGCGGGTCTGCCCGTGGCCAGCACCATTTGGTGGTGCTCTTCGGGCACGCGGCTGAGAAAGACCAATTGCACCGGCCCTTTGGGCGTGGGCAGACTCCCCCGGTCGGTCACCGTGAAGCCCAAAAACTGGGTGAAAAAGCGCTCTTGCCTGTCGATGTCTTTGACATACAGGCCCATGTGGCTGAATGAAATCGGTGGTGGGTTGAACATGGGTGACCTCGTTGGGTGGGTGCTTGGAATTTCATGTTATCTCAACATGTGATATTTATCTAGAAAAAATTCGGATTTGAGCATGCTGCATTGCACAAAATCTTAAATATTGACATTTGTCTGTGATGCATTACATTCGCGCTTTCCAGCCCCAATAACAGGAGAGACACGGATGTTCCAACGACAAGGCCTGCGCGCCATTTGCACTGCAGCGCTGCTGCTTTCGGCCGCTGCAACGTGGGCCCAAAGCGCCCCTGTGAAGTTGAAATTTTCAATTTTTTCACCCGATAAAGAAGCCACTTATTTGAGTGTGTTCAAGCCTTTTGCAGAGGCTGTGAACAAAGACGCGGGCGGGGCGATTGAAATCGAACTCTTTCCCAATGGGGCACTTGGCCGCAGCCCGGTGCAGCAAGCGCAAATGGTGCTCGACGGCGTGGCCGACATGGCTTGGGTGATCGCCTCTTACACGCCAGGGCGGTTTCAAGAAAACGAGGTTTTTGAGTTGCCGGGGCTGTTTCGCGATTTGAAAGAGGCCACCTTGGTGTTCACCCGCTTGGTCAACAGTGGCAAGGTCAAAGGGTATGACGACTTTTTCCCGATTGGCTTGTTTGGCACCGCACCCTACAGCTTGCATTCGCGCTCGCCCATCAACAGCATTGCCGACATCAAAGGCAAAAAAATCAGGGCTTCGGGGGCGATCGAGAGCGAAACCATCAAGGCCTTGGGGGCTGTGCCCATTGGCATGCCCGTCACCGAGGTGCCCGAAGCCATTGGTCGAAGCACCATTGACGGCACCACCTCGCACCCCGCCCCTTTGGTTGACTTTGGCATTTCGCGTGTGACCAATGCGCACTATTTCACCCGCCTGGGGGTGGTGCCCCTGGCGATGCTGATGAATAAAAAGAAGTTTGACAGCCTGCCCAAGGCCGGCCAAGACGCCATTCGCAAACACAGTGGCATGTGGACGGCCCAGCGCTTTAACGAAGGCATCGGTGCTTACAACGACTCGGTGGTCAAACAACTGCAAGCAGACCCCAAGCGCAAGGTGGTGTTTCCATCGCAGGCAGACGTGGACGCCATGCAGCCGGCGTTCAAGTCGGTCATTGATGGGTGGACCGCCAAAAGCCCGCGCAACAAAGAGTTGTTGAGCTTGGTGGAGGCCGAAATCGCCAATGTCCGTGCCGGCCGCTGAAGCGGCAGTGCACGCCCCCGGGGTGATGCGCCGGCTCGAGCAAATTGGCTTGGGTGTATCCCGTGCTTTGTCAGCCCTGGGTTTGTCGGCCTTGCTTTTTTTGGCCTTGCTCACCTTGGTTGACGGCCTGGCGCGTTGGCTGCTCAACCAGCCCCTTGAGGGCGTGCGAGATGTGGCCGCGGTGGCGATCGCATTGGCCGTGAGCTGCTGCTTGCCGGTGGGTTTGATGGAGCGCAGCAACATCGTCATTCGCACCCTGCCGCTAGGCACCTGGCCGCGCACCAGCCGTGCTTTGGATGCAGTTGCTGCCATTTTGGTGGTGCTGATCATGGGGGCCATGGCGTGGCAGTTCATGGTGTTTGCCGGCAAGATGGCCAAGGCGGGTGAGACCACTTGGATTTTAAAAATCCCTACCGCACCCTTTTGGTATGGGGTCAGCGCCATTTTGGTGTGCGCGGTGCTGGTGCAAACCATTGTGGTGGTGTTGGAGTTGGGCCGTTGCTGGGGTCAGTTTGAACACAGCGAGCGCAGCCAGGCATGAGTGCGCTGGCCATAGGTGGTTTGGGTTTTGTAGCGCTGTGTGCGCTGATCTTGTTGCAAGTGCCCATTGGTTTTGCCATGCTTGGCGTGGGCTTGGTCGGCTATGCCTTGCAAAGCGGTTGGTCACCCGCACTGACCTTGCTGGCCAGTGAAACATCGGGCCTGCTGGCCAGTGTGGACTTGGCCACCGTGCCGCTGTTTTTGCTGATGGGCACCTTTGCCTCGGCGGCGGGGTTTTCGCGCGACATCTACCGCGCTGCCGCTGCGTGGTTTGGTCACCGGCGTGGGGGTTTGGCTTACGCCACCATCGGTGGCTGCGCGGCCTTTGGTGCGGTGTGCGGGTCATCGACTGCGACCGCAGCCACTTTTGCCAAGGCCGCACTGCCCGAGATGCTGCGCCGCGGTTACTCGCCGGCGTTTTCCACTGGGACGATTGCGGCAGGGGGCACACTCAAGGCCTTGATACCGCCATCGATCGTGATGATTTTGTACAGCGTGGTGACCAAGACCTTTATCTTTGACCTGTTTTACGCCGCCATCGTGCCAGCGCTGCTGGCCTTGCTGGTGAACTTGTTGGCCATCACCTTGGTGGTGCGACTCAAGCCCGAATTGGCCCCCTTGAGCGATCCAGCCAGCGCGGCTGAAAAATGGCTGGCTTTGCGTGACGCGGCACCGGTGCTGGTGTTGATGCTGGCGGTTTTCATGGGCTTGTACAGCGGGGTGTTTACCGTCAACGAAGCGGCATCGGTGGCCGCGGTGCTGGCCCTGCTGTTTGCTGTGCTGCGGGGCCGGTTGGATTGGCCCAGCGTCTGGTTGGGCTTGCGCGAAACAGCCAGCGCCACGGCGATGATCTACACCATCATCATTGGGGCCTCGGTGTTTTCTTACTTTGTGACCCTGGCGCGCGTGCCCGAGGCCTTGGTCGCGGGCATTGGCGAGCTGCCCATCAGCCCTTTGGGTATCGTGGCTTGTTTGATCGTGGCTTATTTGGCTTTGGGGGCCATCTTTGATGAAATCGCCGCCATGCTCATCACCTTGCCGTTTGTGCTGCCAGTGATTGAAAAGCTAGGCTTTGATCCGGTGTGGTGGGGTATCGTCAATGTGGTGGTGGTGGAGTTGGGCATGATCATTCCGCCCATTGGCATCATCGTGTTTGTGCTGCACGGCTTGGCCCCCCAGGTGCCGATTCGCACCATTTACAAAGGCGTGATGCCCTTCATTGCCGCCGACTTGCTGCTACTGGCGCTGCTGGTGGTCTTCCCCGGCTTGGTGTTGTGGTTGCCGGCGTTGATCAGGTCTTGAATCAAGGCATAGGCGGGTTTGGCCCCGCGCTCAATGAATGTTGTCATGGCCAACCACATGCAGTGGAATGACTTGCCAGTCTTGGATCAGCAACACCAGGGTGATGCGGCACAAAAGATTGATGCGGGCCGAGTAAACGCCCTGAAGACGTCCCGGCAAAGCATGCGGACGCAAAGAAAGTTGGTGTGGGTCCATCTCCGGTAGCGCCATGGTTTTGGCATAGTGGGTTTGCAATTCGGCTTGGCTTTGTGCCAAAGTTGTCTCCAATTCGAATTCGCGCAGGCAGGGTCAAGCGCCATTTCCATCACCCAAAGCAATTCGCACCGATATGGTGGCCTTGGTCTGATCGGTCAGCGCGTCTTCGATGGCGGCGCTGCTGCGCACTTCATCGGAATATATCTCTGGCAACCCCACAAAAAAGCCCCGCAAGCGGGGCTTTGATGAATGGCGGATCAACCGGCTTTACTTGCCGTAGAGGTAGTTGGGCAACCACAGCGTGAGTTCGGGCCAGATGTACATCAGCACCATGCACAAGATCACGATGAGCATGTAGGGCATCATGCCGGCAAAAATCTGGTTGATGGTCACATGCGGTGGTGACACGCCTTTGAGGTAGAAGGCCGACATGGCCACCGGCGGCGACAAGAAGGCGGCTTGCAAGTTGACGAACACCATCACGCCCCACAGCATGGGGTCGATCTGAAAGTGCGCCAGCAGCGGCAAGAAGATGGGCACGAAGATGACGATGATCTCGGTCCACTCCAGCGGCCAGCCCAGCACAAAGATGATGGCTTGCGACAGCAGCAAAAACTGGATGGGCGAGAGGTTGAGCGCCATCACCCATTCCTCGACCAGGCGTTGTCCGCCCAAGATGGCAAACACGGCCGAGAACAGGGCCGAGCCGACAAACAGCCAACACACCATGGAAGTGGTTTTGGCGGTCAAAAAGACGGCTTGTTTGATCTTCTCAAAGTCCAGCGTGCCCGCCGACCAGGCCATCAAGAACGCACCGGCCGCGCCCACCGCAGCGGACTCGGTGGCGGTGGTGATGCCAAACAAGATCACGCCCAGCACCACCATGGTCAAGATGCCCAAAGGCATGACCGAGCGCACCAGCATGTCCAAGATCTCGTATTGCTCGGCGTCGAAGTGCCAGTAGTAATAGGCGAGCAAGGCCAGCGACAGCGCGCAAGCGATCCAAAAGCCCAGGTAAAAGCTCTCTGGCACGGGCGCAGTGCGCGGTGCCTCAGACGTGTCGCCGTCGCCCAGCGCGCGCATGGGCGCTTCGGCGGCATCGGCTTTGTCGGCCTCGGCACCGGGGGGCAACTGCACCCCGTTGTCTGCGCCAGGGGGCAACTGCACCCCGCCTTGCGCTCCAGGCGGCTCTTGCACGCCAGAGCTTTGAGCGCCTGGGGGCTCTTGGACACCTTGCGAACCAGGGGGTTCTTGCACACCGCTGCTTTGTGCGCCGGGGGGTTCTTGGACGCCATTGCTGGCCGCGCCCGGGGGCTCTTGCACCCCATTGCGCTCGGCGTTGGCTGCCGGCGCAGGGCTGGCGGCCATGGTGGAGACGGCGGCTGCATCGGCGGCATTGTTTTCTTCTTGCGAGTGGATGACCACGTACCACCACACCGCACCCAGGCAGACCACCAAGCTGAGCAGGGGCACCAAGCTCATGGCCAGGCTGCGCACCAGCAAGCCCCAGGTCACGCGCACTTGCTCGACTTGCCCACTGACACGCCCCGGTGACAGCACCGCGCGCACCAGCGCCCACAAGTGGCGTGGACCGTATTGGTCGGCCACGCGCTGGACCCAGGGGCGGATGCTGGCGCGAACTTGCGATTCGGGCAATTTGGGCGCAATTTTGGGGTCGATCAGCACCCAGCCAATGACATAAACCAGGTACAAAAAAGCCAGAAAAAAGCCCGGGAACATGGCCGCTGCATACAGCTTGACCACCGATTGGCCGGCGACAGCCGCGTAGACAATGATCATGACCGAAGGCGGGATCAAAATGCCCAGAGTGCCCCCAGCGGTGATCACGCCTGCGGCCAGCCGCGTGTCGTAGCCCGCGTTGAGCATGGGGCGCATGGCGATCACGCCCATGAGCACCACCACCGCACCCACCAAGCCACTGGCAATGCCCCAAAAGGTGCAAATCACCAAAGTGGCCACGGCCAAGGAACCGGGCAGGCGGCGAAACGCCAACTGCACGCTGTGGAACATCTTGTCGACCAAGGCCCCACGCTCCATCACGTAGCCCATGAGCACAAACAAGGGGATGGACAGCAAGGTGTCGTTGGTCATGGCGCCAAAAGCGCGTTGCACCATCAGATTAAAGACTTTGTTGTCCAGCCAAGGCGCGCCGGGTTCGTAAAAAGCGCCAAAACCAAACACCATCCCCAGGCCCATCAGGGTGAAGGCGGTGGGAAAGCCCAACATGATCACCACCACGATGAGCGAGAGCATCAACAGGCCGAGTGCGGGATCGCTCATGAGTGGCCCCCTTTGGCGCGTTGGTGTGCGGATTCTTCGATATTTTTGGCGTTGGCAATGGCTTGCATGGCCGCATCGTGGTCGACCAAGTCGCTGCCAGCGAGTTGCTGCTCGACCACGTCGATTTCGTCGGCGTCTTTTAACCGCGGTGTCCATTCACCGGTGCGGATGCACACCACACAGCGCAAAATTTCAGACAGGCCTTGCAACAGCACCACAAAACCGGCCAAGGGGATGACCGACTTAAAGGGGTACAGCGGCAGCGGGTCGGCATTGAAGGTGTGCTCATGGATGGCCCAAGAGTCGGCGGCATAAGTCCAGCCCGCCCAGGTCAGAGCGATCACACCCGGAATGAAAAACAGCACATACAAAACCAGGTCCAACCAGGCTTGGGTGCGCGGCTGGGCGCTGCCGTAGAAAAAGTCGCCGCGCACATGGCCGTCTTGGCACAAGGTGTAGGCACCGCCCATCATGAACAAGGTGCCGTACATCATGTTGCTGGCATCGAATATCCAGGCCGTGGGGGCGTTGAGGGCATAGCGTTTGAAAACTTCGACGACCACCATGACCATCAGCGCCACGATGAGCCAGGCAAAAGCCTTGCCCACCCAGGTGCTGATGTTGTCGGCCGTGTGCAGCAGTTGTTGCGTGTTCATGGGTGACATTCAAAAAGTGAAAAAACCCATCCAGGTGAACCCGGATGGGTCGTGCTCGAGAGGCAGGGAGTTTAAGCCTTCTTGTTGAAATAGCGGTTATAGGCCATTTTGAAATCGACCATGAAGTCGTTTTGCCATTGACCAGCGCGGGCGGCAAAGGCCTGCTGGGAATCCATCACGCGCTTGAAGTAGGGGTTCTCGACCGATTTCTTGGCCACCACTTTGTCCCAAGAATCCAACTGGGCTTTCAAAATGGCGTCAGGGGTTTTGTAGAACTTGATGCCTTGCTTCTTCATTTCGGCATAGTCTTTGGAGTTGCGGTCAATGGCCTTCCAGCTCATCTCAGCCGAAGAGGCTTGCACCGCGTACTCGATGACCGACTTGAGTTCGGTGGGCAGGGCGTCGAGCTTGCCTTTGTTGAACAGGATTTCGAACTGCTCGCCGCTTTGGTGGAAGCTTTGCAGCATGCAGTTTTTCACCACATCGGGGAAGCCCAAAACGCGGTCAGACGAGGCGTTGTTGAACTCGGCCGCATCAATCAGGCCGCGGTCCAGGGCGGGCACGATCTCGCCACCGGGCAGCGGGTTCACGGCCATGCCCAAGTCGGTGAAGATGTCCACAGCCAAGCCCACGGTGCGGTACTTCAGGCCCTTGAGGTCGCTGACCTTGGCCACTGGCTTTTTGAACCAGCCCAAAGGTTGGGTGGGCATGGGGCCGTACACGTAAGAGACGACGTCGATGTTGAGCGATTTGTAAATTTCTTCCAGCAGCTGCTTGCCACCGCCATAGTTGTGCCAGGCCAGCACCATATTGGGGTCCATGCCAAAGGCCGGGCCAGAACCCCACAGGGCCAGGGCCGAGCTTTTGCCGTAGTGGTAGGCCAACACACCGTGGCCACCATCCAAAGTACCTTTGTTGACCGCGTCCAACAACTGGAAAGCGGGCACCACAGCGCCCGAGGGCAGCACTTCAATTTTCAAGCGGCCACCGGCCATGTCGTTGACTTTTTTGGCAAAGTCGTTGGCGTACTCGTGAAAAATGTCTTTGGCGGGCCAAGTGCTTTGAAAGCGCAGCGACGTGGTCTGGGCCATGGAAACCATGGGCGCGGACATGGCACCTGCGGCAACGGCAGCGCCTTTGAGCAGGTTGCGGCGGCGGGGGGTTTTTTGTTCGGACATGAAATTCTCCTGTTTGGTCGGTATCAAAGAAACAACAGCGTATTTTTGACCATTTGTGCAGTATGACCAGAGGGTTTGTACCCATGGACTGCTTTGGGGCCCATCAGGTCAGTCGCTCAGGTCGGGCCTGTTGGTGCAAGCCGCGTTGCAAAGCGATTTCGAGCAAACCGTCAAACAACAAGCTGTCGACCAGCTCAAAGGGCACGGACATGCTGGGCGCCATCTTCCAACCCGCCCCGCCCGTCATGTAGCACACCGGGTCAGTTTGGCAATGTGCTCGCACGTGTTGGACCATGCGCTCGATCGCGCCGGCGATGGCAAACGTGCCCCCACTGGTGAGGGCGTCGCTGGTGTTGGTGGGGAAGGGGCGCACGTCGCCAGTGGGCACGCGCAATCCGGCGGTGCCCGACTCCAAGGCGCGCAGCATGATGCCGTGCCCGGGCAAGATGAAGCCGCCCAAAAACCGCCCTTGTGTGTCAACCGCCTCGACCGTGACCGCCGTGCCCACCATCACGATCACCATCGGGCGGGCCGGGTTGGCACCCATTTGGCTTTTCATCCGGGCCAAAGCGCCAATCATGGCCACCCAACGGTCGGCACCCAAGCGGGTGGGGTGGTCGTAGCCGTTGATGAGACCGGCCTCTTGGGTGGAGGGCACGACCCAGCGGGCGGGCACATCCCACCACTCCATTTGTTCTTCCACCCGCCGGCGAATGGCTTCCCCGGCGACGATGCAGCCCAGCATGTGTTGGGGCGCGGGCCAGGCTTTCCAGTCGCCTTCGGCCAGGCGGTCGATGTTTTCCAAAAACACCGCACCATGTCCCAGCAATTTGGCGCCGGGGTGTGCTTGGTCGTAGCGAGCCCATTTCAGCCGGGTGTTGCCCACGTCGAGTGCTAAAAAAGTCATAATTTGGGACCTTGAGGGCGCATTATCTTCAATTTCATGCGATGCTTTGCGCCTCAACCTTTGTGCGCGCCTGAACAACCCACCGTGATCACCCAACTCAACGTCACCTATGTCGCCGAAGAGGACCGGGTTTTGTTTCGCTTCAACACCCACGACGGCCAAGAATTTCGGTTGTGGCTGACCCGCGCCACCGTGCGCCAGTTGCTCGCGGTGGGCGCACAAGCCAGCGTGCTGGTCCATGCGGCCCAGCACGCCATGCCCCAGGCCCAGGCCATCGCCCAGTTCCAACAGCAAAGCGTGGAGCAGCAAGCCCAGTTCAGTCAGTACAAGCCCGCCGCCCAGACCCCGCTGGGCGAGACACCCTTGCTGGCGCTCCAGGTGGCCATGACGGTGGGCAAATCGGGCTACGCCATCGATTGGACGTTGGCCGGTGGGCATCAAATGCAACTCACGCTCGACGATGACTTGTTTGCCAAGTTCCGCATGTTGCTGGCCACCATCCAAGACCGCGCCCAGTGGGGCCTGGGACCGGCCAGCGCTGCCGCCGAGGGCGATGCAACCGACCCCAAGGGTGTGTCTGGCACCACGGTGTTGCATTGACGCCGGGGCCGGGCATGGGCATAACCCCGGGCTGCCAATGGCTTGGCAATTCGATAAACTGGTCGACCCAAGTCGCAGTTGAAAGCCCCCCATGAAAGTCATTGAAGATATCCTGGCCCAAGCCCATGCTTTGGCCACCGTGCGGCGCGACATCCATGCCCACCCTGAGCTGTGCTTTCAAGAGCAGCGCACCGCCGATGTGGTGGCCCAGCAGCTCACAGCCTGGGGCATTCCCGTGCACCGCGGCATGGGCACCACCGGGGTGGTGGGCATCATCAAGGGCGGTGACAGCCCGCGTGCCATTGGTTTGCGCGCCGACATGGACGCCTTGCCCATGCAAGAGTTCAACACCTTTGCCCACGCCAGCCAGCATGCCGGAAAGATGCACGCCTGTGGGCACGATGGCCACACCACCATGCTGTTGGCAGCGGCCCAGCACCTGGCCCAGCACCGCCACTTTGATGGCACGGTGTACCTGATTTTCCAACCAGCGGAAGAAGGCGGTGGCGGTGCCCGTGAAATGATCAAAGACGGGTTGTTTGACAAATTCCCGATGGACGCGGTGTTTGGCATGCACAACTGGCCGGGCATGAAAGTGGGCCAGTTTGCGGTCAGCAGCGGGCCGGTCATGGCCTCGAGCAATGAGTTCAAGATCACCATCCGCGGCAAAGGCAGCCATGCGGCCTTGCCGCACAACGGCATCGACCCGGTGCCAGTGGCGTGCCAAATGGTGCAGGCCTTTCAAACCATCATCAGCCGCAACAAAAAGCCGGTGGACGCCGGGGTGATTTCGGTCACCATGATCCACGCCGGCGAGGCCACCAATGTGGTGCCCGACGCTTGTGAGCTGCAAGGCACGGTGCGCACTTTCACTTTGGAAGTGCTCGACATGATCGAGCGGCGCATGCGCCAAGTCGCCGAGCACGTGTGCGCCGCGCACGATGCGGTGTGCGAGTTTTCTTTCCACCGCAACTACCCGCCCACTGTGAACCACCCGGCCGAGGCGGCTTTCGCGCGCCAGGTCATGGCCGACATGGTGGGGAGCGACAACGTGCTGGCCCAAGAGCCCACCATGGGCGCAGAAGATTTTTCCTACATGCTGCAAGCCAAGCCGGGTTGCTACTTTTTCATTGGCAATGGCGACGGCACCCACCGCGAGATGGGCCATGGTGGCGGCCCGTGCACCTTGCACAACCCCAGTTATGACTTCAATGACGACCTGATCCCGTTGGGTGGTTCTTATTGGGTGCAGTTGGTCGAGGCCTGGTTCGCCGCCAAGCCATGAGCACTGCACCCGAACAGGCGTTTGCGTCCAGCTACGCGCAAGCGCGCGATTTGTTTTTGCAAGCTGCCCACGACCGGGGTTTGGCGGTGGACACCCGGCCCCACCCCCTGCCCGGGCGCGATGGCGAGGCCATGGCGATGGACGTGGTGTGGGACGGACCGGCCCAGGCCAGCCGGGTGCTGATCGTCAGCAGCGCGTGCCACGGGGTGGAAGGGCATTGCGGGTCGGGCGTGCAAGTGGATGCTTTGCGCCGGTCCGATTGGCGGCCCACACCATGGCCGACCGATGTGGCGGTGCTCTGGATCCATGCCCTCAACCCCTATGGCTTTTCGCACGGTCGGCGTACCACGCAAGAAAATGTCGACCTCAACCGCAACTTCCATCGATTTGAGCAGGCCTTGCCAGACAACCCAGGTTATCGCGAAATTCACGACTGGTTGATCCCCGAACAATGGCCCCCCAGTCAGGCCAACGAGGCGGCGTTGCAAGACTGGGTGGCGCAGCATGGCAAGGCGGCTTTTCAGCAAGCCGTGTCAGGCGGGCAGCACAGCCACCCTGAGGGCTTGTTTTACAGCGGTGTTGCGCCAACCTGGAGCCACCACACATTGCGCCAAGTGTTGCGCGAACACGCCGGCCATGCGCGGCACGTGGGCTGGATTGATTTGCACACGGGCTTGGGCCCATCCGGTGTGGGCGAGCGCATTTTTGCCTGCAAAAACGACGCCGCCGCATTGGCACGCACCCAGGCTTGGTGGGGCAGCGACACCACGCCCATCACGTCTATTTACGACGGGTCGTCTACCTCGGCGCTGTTGACCGGCCTGATGTGGTCGGCCGTGGAAGATGAATGCCCGCAGGCGCAATACACCGGCATTGCGCTGGAATACGGCACCGTGCCATGGACAGACACATTGATGGCTTTGCGCGCCGACCATTGGTTGGCCTTGCACCCGCAAGCAAGCGCCGCACAGGCACAGCACATCCGCTCAGAATTGCGCCGGGTTTTTTACACCGAAACCGACACCTGGAAGCAGCAGATCTTGGTGCAAGCGCGGCAAGCCCTGGCCCAAGGGGTTGCGGGACTGGCCCAGGCTTGAGGTTTGCCTCAGTCGGCGTGGGGCGTGCTGTAGTGGGCGAGCAAGCTTTGCAGGTGCTCGCGTGCACCTGCCACCAAATGCGGTGATAGCAAGCGCAACACGTGCTGGGCCCCGCCAATCAGCGCCTGGGCGGCACTGTCTTCTTCCAAGGCATGGCGCGGGTTGCGCACATACTCGTAGCTCAGCCACCAGGTCAGCACCACCACCATGTGGGTGGCCGCGGCTTCGCGTTCAGCCCCTTCGAGTTGCAAGGCGCCTTGGTGGTGCAAGCCAGCAATCAGTTGGGCAAAGGCATGCTGTTTGCGCGACAGCAGATCTTTGACCTCGGTCTCTAGCCGTCGGTTGCGGCTGAGCAAATCGTTGAGGTCGCGGTACAAAAATCGGTGATCCCACAACCGCTCAAACAAAGAGTGGATGAAAAACCAAGCGTCTTCCACGTCGCGCACATCGGCGGCGGCATCGAGCAAGGGGTTGAGTTGCGCCAAATAGCGGTCAAACAAAGCGTTGACCAGTTCATCCTTGGCCGGGAAGTGGTAGTACAGGTTGCCAGGGCTGATGCGCAGCTCGGTGGAGATCAGGTTGGTCGAGACATTGGGCTCGCCAAAGCGGTTGAACAAGGCCAGGCTGGTCTCGAGGATGCGTTCAGCGGTGCGCCGGGGCGCTTTTTTGACCATGGCCGGGGCCTGATTCGTGGCGGTCGATCAGCGTTGCGGGCTGCGTGTGGTTTTGGTGGCCGCCCGTGCCTTGGTGGCGGCGGGTTTGGTGCGCTTTGCGCCTGGGGCTTGGGGGGCAGGGGATTGGGCTGACGCGCGTTGGGTCGCTGGATGTTTGGCGTTGGGTGCGGCTTGGGTTGAAGTGCCTTGGGCCAAGGTTTGTTCCAAGGCAGCGATGCGCGCATGCAGGGCTGCCACATCATCTGCTGAGGGCCAGCCCAACCGGTGCATGGCTTTGGCCACGCGTTGCTCGAACAAGGTTTCCAACCGGTCCCAAGAGCCGCCCGCGCGTTCAGTGAACTGGCTGGCCAAGTGGCTCATGGTGTGGGTGGCCTGGGCGATTTTTTCTTCCGCCACTTGCTGGGTTTGCTGCTGCATGTGCAAACCGTCTTTGATCAGTGAATCGAACACCTTGCTGCCCTCTTGCTGGGCCTTGGCAAAGGCCCCCAGTCCGGCGAGCCAAATGTGGTTGGCCGAATCGCGGATGTGGCCTTTCAATGCGGCTGGGTCGGTATCAGCGGGGCTGGGTTTGCGGGCCATGGGGTTCTCCATTCAAAGCATGGCTGCACTGTAGCCCAGTTGGGCGCACCCCGGCCCCTGGCAGGGCAGCAACACAGGCAAGGCTGCCTGTCAGCCGCGCAGCGACCAGGCCTTTTTCAAGGCCTGCCATTGGCCAGCCGACTCGGGGTTGCTTTTCGCTTTGCGCAGGGCGCGGCGCACAAAAGCCACCAGCACCCCCAAGAACAAGCCGGCAAACGCCGCCACCAACACCATGATGGCTCGCTTGGGCTTGGACCGCCGCTCGGGCGGCGTGGCCACATCGACTTGCTGGATCAGCGGCCCCTCTTTGGCCTCGTCAACCCGCGCCAATTCGTATTGCCGAATCAGCACCTCGAGCATGGCCTCTTGCACTTTCACGTCCCGGTAGGACCGCACGGCTTCTTGTTGCAATGGGCTGGCCGCGACCCGGCTCTCGCCCGAGCCTTGCTCGGTTTTGTTCAGTTGGGCACGCATGGCGGCCAATTCGCTGGCGATGCGCTGGGTCTCTGGGTTTTGGGCAGTGGCAAAGCGGCTCATGGCCTGCAACTGCACCTCGCGGGCAGCGATTTGGCTGCGCAACTCGGCGCTGGCACGCACACCGGTTTCGGCCAGCACGGCGGTGACTTGCATGCCCGACTTGTCTTTGGCGGCACGAAATGCCACTTCGGCCAGGGCCAGCTTGTTTTGGCTTTGCTGGATTTGTTGCTCGTAAAAAACCCGTCTTTGCTGGGCTTCGGTCACCGCCAAGCGGCCCAGCATGGCATGCAAGGCCTCCACATGGCGGTTGGCCAGCTCGGCGGCAAACACGGGGTCTTTGTCATCGGCTTCGATGTTGAGCAAGCCAGATTTCTTGTCCGAAGTGACGCGCACCTGGCCCTTGAGGGCGGCACGCGTATCGGTCAGTGTTTTCGCTTCGTAGCGTTCTTGCAGCTTCAGTTCGGCGATGAGGCGGTTTTGCAAACCGTCGCTGCCCATGAAAGCGATGTACATCTCGTCTTGGCTTTTGAGGCCGGCACCGCCCGCCAAGCCAGCCAAAGCGCCCAGGCCCCCCAAGCTGGCCAAGGCCGCTGCTGCACCGCCGCCTTGCTGCTGTTGCGGTGGCATGACCACGGTCTTGGCGGTGTAGATGGGGGTCATGAGCAAGCTCACCACCACCGCCGCCACGGTGGTGATCAGGGGAATGGCGAACAAGGTTTTCTTTTCTTCGCCCAAAGCGGTGGCCAAATCGAGCAGGCTGATCTCGTCTTCGTCGTCCATGGCCGATGCGCCGGGCTGGTTGTGGTCGTTCATGTGCGCGCCCTCACTGGCGAAGGGTTTTGATGGCCGCGGCACCAATGCCCATCTGGTAGATCAGTTGCGTCCAGTCTTTGGCCGCGGTCATGAACTGGATGTAGCCGCTGCGGCGGTCCAATTTTTCGGGCACAAAAATCGCGTCGCCCGGGTACAAGGGCTTGCCCATCACGCCCCCGGCCAAGCTGGTGAACCAGCGCCCCGCGTCGCTCTCCACCGATCCATCGGCGCGCAGCACCATCACGGCGCTTTCGTCGGCGTCTCGGGTCACGCCTGCGCGCAACAGGTAGTCGCGCACGCTGGAGGTGTTGCGCTGCAAAAAGCTGGATTCCGATAAAACAGCGCCAAACACACTGACAAACCCAGACCGTTCGGGGATGGTGATTTGGTCCCCGTCTTCGAGCGGCAGGTCGGGCAGGGCTGGGCGCACCGGGTCGATTTCCAAAGATATCCGCCCGCTCGCCTCCAGGGTTTGCAGCTTGGCCAGCATTTGCCGTTGCGCAGCTTGGGTTTGGGCCATCAGCGCAGCTTTGTCAGAGTCTTGGCTGTTTTGCAGCAAGGCAGAGGCTTGTCCCGACATTTCGGCCTCGTAGCGTCGCACGGCTTGGTTGAGGTTGCTTTGTTGTTGCTTGCGTGTGGTCTCACGGGCAAAAACGGTGCCGTAAATGTAGGCGTTGGATGTGACACCGCCAGCGCGGCGCAGCAGTTGCGACAAGGTCTCGCCGGGTTGAATTTGGTACATGCCGGGCGCATTGACCTCGCCGCCGATGCGCACAAACAAGGACCGGCGGTTGGCAGGCACGGGGATGTCTTTGACGTTAAAGACAGTGACCACATCACCCGCTTTGAGCTCGATGTTGGCGCTGGGGTCGCGCTCGACCACGGCTTTTTGCAAATTAAAAGCGATCACCGTGGGCTTGAGCGCCTGGGGCTCCAAGCGCTCGATGACGGCGTAATCCCAGTTGATCTCGTTGAACAGGTTTTTGACCTGGGTCAGCGGTGCGGCCGGCTCTTCGCCGGATCGGTTGTCGCTGCCACGGCCGCGCTCGGCATTGGTGCGGAATTCATTTTGCGCTGAGTTGCCCAAGCGCGGGTCCTGGGGGACAAATCGGTTGTCGCCATTGCCACGGAGATCGTTCCCGCGCTCATCGCTGGTGGTTCGGGGGTCCAAGCCCATGCGGGGGTCGGTGCCGCGAGCGCTGTCTGGGTTTTTTGGATCTTGCTGTCGGGCTGTGTAAGGGTTTTGGTTGTTGAAGTCTTGATCGCGCCCCCACGGGCGCGCACGCTCATATTGCACCAAGGCGTTTTTGCGTCGGTAGTAAATCGGGTCGATCAGGGCTTGCCGGTCCGGGATCAGGTCGCTGACCCGCATGCCCGGCTTGAAGGCGTGCCGCAAGGGTTGCGCCACCGATCCGCGCAAAGTGACGGCATTGTCGAACTCGCTGCGCAGCTTGAGCAAGGTGACCACATCGCCGTCGCGCAATGTGGTTTGCAAGCCGTTGGCGTCCATGGTTTTCTCTTCAACGGTGCGGGGTGCCTGGTTGCCCACGCCGGTTTGCAGCCGCTCGATCACCACCTTGTTGGTGTTGGTCATGGCGCTGGTGCCACCCGCATAGGCCAGCAAACGGCCCAAGGCCTCTCCGCCAGGGGCCAGCTCAAAAATCGCCGGGTTGTCCAACGGGCCCAACAGGGCCACCCGAGGACCTGCCGGTGGAATGAGGATCACGTCGCCGGGCAGCAGGCGTTGGTCAGCGCTGGTGTTGCCCTCGGTGACGAACTTATACAGGTCCAAGCGGGCAATGGTTTTGTTGTCACGGATCAGTTGGATATTGCGCAAACTGCCTGTGGCCGCCGGCCCGCCACTTTCAAACAAAGCGCTGATCAAGGTCGACAGGCTGGACAAGGTGTAAGCACCCGGTTTGCGCGCTTGGCCCACCACAAAAATGGGCAGGCTGCGCAACTGGCCCAACGAAGCGGTCAGCTGGAAGTTGTTGTAGTAGCGGCTCATTTGCGAGCGCAGCACATTGCTCAATTCGGACGCTTTGATACCGCTCAGGGTGAAGGTGCCCGCTTTGGGAATGCTCACTTGCCCGTTGCGGTCGATCACCAAGCGCAAATCGGCGTCAATGCTGCCCCACACACGCAGTTGCACCTCGTCGCCCACGCCCAACACATAGTCGCCCGGGACGGGCACGCTTTGCGCCGGTGTATATACGCCGCTGTCAAACAGGTTGTAGCCAAACAAGGACAGGCGTTGCCCACTGGCGTCTTCGACAAAAGACTGGAATTCGGTTTTTTGAAGGGGTGGCAATGGCGTGCGCAGGGTGTAGGCAGTGCCCTGGCCAAAATCGGGGGTCATCGGCCTGACCAAGCCAGAGGGCAGCGACTGGCCATTGGTCAGCCATGGCGCATTGGGGATGGCGCCCATACCGACCATTCCTGCACCAGCACCAGCACCAGCACCACCGAATCCACCCATGTTGGCGTTGTTGCCCCCACCGCTCAGAGCACCAGCACCAGCACCACCGAATCCACCCATGTTGGCGTTGTTGCCCCCGCCGCTCAGGGCCGACTGGGCCGCAGCCGACCAAGCCAAGGCCGACAACAACAAGGCAAAAGGAAGGCGGCGAAAGAGGTGTAGCAGGGCGTGGTTTTTCATGAAAGTCATTTTAAAGGGCGGGCGCACAGGGCCCGTGGCGCATCAGGATCGAGCTTGGGTTGAATCGGCGCTCAGGGCGGGGACATGCTCGCCCAAAACCTGTTCATCTGTGCGGCCAAAACGGCGCACCCGGCTTTGGTACCAAGCCAAGGCCTCGTCGAGTTTGTCCGCGTTGAAGTCGGGCCATAAGCTATCGGTGAAATACAACTCGGTATAAGCACATTGCCAGAGCAAAAAATTGCTGATGCGCGACTCGCCGCCGGTGCGGATGAGCAAATCGGGGTCGGGCGCGCCGGCCATGCTCAGGTAGGGGGCCAAACTGTTCGCATCGAGTTGGTCCAAGCCTTGCAAAGGATGGGCGCGTTGCCACTCTCGGGTGGCGTTCAAAATATCCCACTGCCCGCCGTAATTGGCGGCCACCGTGAGGTGAATGCCGTTGTTGTGGGCGGTGCTGTGTTCGGCGTGGGCGATCAGGTCTTGCAAACCTTGGGCAAAAGCGCTGCGCTCGCCGATCAGGCGAAAACGCACCCCTTGCTTTTGCATGTCGCTGACCTCTTTTTCAAGGTATTGGCCAAACAAGCCCATCAAGGTGCTGACCTCTTCCGGCGGGCGGCGCCAATTTTCGGTGCTAAAGGCAAACAGCGTCAGGTGGGAAATGCCTCGCTCGGTGCAGGCTTTGACCAAGGGGCGAACCACTTTGGCCCCTTTGACGTGACCCAAGGTGCGGGGCAGACGGCGGTTCTTGGCCCAGCGCCCATTGCCGTCCATGATGATGGCAATGTGGCGTGGCACGGCCGTGGCCGTTTCAGCGGCGGGCGGGCGCAAGTTGCTTGAGGTCAACGCTGACCACCTGGGGGCGGCTCAGCAGGTTGATGAAAATCATGGCCCGTGCTTCGCCATCAGGTGCTTCGAACAGGCCCTCCAAGCCACTCAAGGGGCCATCGACAAAACGCACGGCGTCGCCGGTCGAAAAATAGCGCGGGACATTGGGCGTGGGGGCGGTGCGCAATGCGTCCACGATCTCAGGCGGGACCGCAGCGGGTTGGTTGCCAAAGGTGACCAATTTGCTCACGCCCATGGTCGAGCGGATGGGCGACCAGTTGCTGGTGACCTTGTCGAGTTCGATGAACAAATAGCGGCTGAACATGGGCTCAACCACTTTTTCAATCCGACCCCGGCGCAGTTTTTCCACCGTGAGCATGGGCAACCAAGCCTCAAAACCTTGGCGCTGCAAGTTTTCCAACGCCCGCTGCTCTTGGCGCGGCTTGGTGTGAACGACAAACCATTGCATGAGCGTTACCAGATCGTGAAAGCTGAGATTCTAATGATTGTTGGACAAGATGGGCGTGAGATAATTTGCGTGTTCTATCTAGTGTAGGTGCCTCGGTGACAAAAATAGCTCGCAACCAAGGCTTAGCACTTTTGTAAAGAGAGGAAAAAGCTGCCCAAATCCAATCAAATACCAATAAAGTATCGAATTAACCAAATCAAAACCAGTAATCATCGAACTAACTGCAAAAAAACAACGATGCGAGTCCTTGGGGTGGTGCGGCCAAACTCTTTTTTTGCTATAGTTGGATTCAAGTTGGCAGATAAATTTCTTGACGACTTAGAAATTCAAACCTTTTGTTAACAGCCCCCTTCAATTTTCTGAAAGCTTCAAGATCATGAAACTCACAACCATCGCTTCCTTCATTTTGACCGCCTCTTTGTCTGTTATGCCTTTGGCTGGTCACACTCAGGCGCAGGGCGGCTCAGGTTCTGGCACCGCTGCCGGAAGTGGTGCTGGTGGTGGTGCTGGTGCTGGTGCTGGTGCTGGTGCTGGTGCTGGTGCTGGTGCTGGTGCTGGTGCTGCCGCAGCTGGTGCTGCAGCTGCCGGAACAGCAGCAACAATCGGTTTAGTGGCGGCTGCTGTGGCGGCTGTTGCTGTGGTGGC
>Ga0214919_10004206_pt1 | contig 21163 bp, 36 predicted proteins | sample LL1503_MetaG_FD_177994 | JGI IMG/M metagenome (GOLD analysis project Ga0214919, IMG submission 177994) | Freshwater microbial communities from Lake Lanier, Atlanta, Georgia, United States - LL-1503 | ecosystem: Environmental > Aquatic > Freshwater > Lake | place: USA: Georgia | collected... | reverse complement strand
TCCAAGTTTTTGTCTTAACAATTTTTCTTTTTCAATTTGAACAGCTTGAACTTTATACAAAATATCAGATATGGCCTGTGCACTATCTGCTTGCATTTGTCCAGCTTTAGCTTTGGCTTCTCTGGTTGCAAGAAGTTGGTTACGCAAATCTTTTCTTCTCTTGTGTAATCTGTCTTCCAGTTCAACCGCCATGTGCAATTCTTTTTTCAATATTGGACTACCGTCTTGGTCAACTCCAATAATATTTTCTTGGATAAAATGTTCTTTAGCTAATAATTTTGTTTTACGAAGATATTGAACTTCTTGATCTACAAGATCTCTAATCATAGAAACTTCAATTAAATTATCAGAATGAACATCTAACTGTTCCATGTATTCAGCGGTGAACTGTGCAACCATTGCCATTTCTATCGGACATGGTTTTCCTTTCGGTGCAAGGTTTTCTTTCAATAAAGGACACGTTGCTGCAAAAATACATTTGATAGATTCACAGTTCATGGGTATTGAAGAAAACATTGTTGACCTAGTTTTTTGAGGCCTTATCAATTCAACAGCTTTTGTTCTTTCTTCATCGGTCCAATTTTCTGGAAAAAATAAATCTGGACGAAGTGATTCAAAACTTTTTAAAAATTGTTCTTTATCATTAAACTTTTGTATATCAGCCATTAAAATCAATCCAATCAGAACTATAAAATTCGGAACCTTTAAAACATTCTATCAGAGCACATACGCAATTATTGCAAAAGTATTCCTTCTTAGACTCCACTGAAAGCTTTCCGTATTCAACGAATCTTTCTTCTGTCATTAACTCCATGCGATAATCGCAACGAGGGCAAAACATAATTAACTAATATCTTCTAGAAGCTTCATTAAACCTTTTTGAAGTTTTTCTTGCACTTCACTATCCTGCATAGCATTGACGAAAGTGCTTACTTCTCTCATTTCATCTGGAGATAGATAGGAGGATATTTTATACCTTGAACCTTTACAAACATCACAATAAGGTTCTGATCTATCGACGTAACAAACGCATTTCTCTAAAATATCAAAATACTCTAAAGCATCTGCTATGTTCAGCCATTTATTTTTAAACAATTTTTTTGTTTGTTCTTTATAAGCCCTCAGTTTATATTGATCATTAGACAACAAAGTGCCCATGTCTAAAGAATTTTTCATTAACTCATTAATACTTTTATACAAAAAATTTGCTAATTGAAAATCACCATTAACATCTGTATAACTCTTCCAATCATTCATCACATTTCCTAACTTGTTTTTTATTTATGGATTTCTACCTGAACCTGGTCTTGCTCTTGTCATCGGACTTGGGCCACGCCTTGATCCACTACTTCTACCATTATACATACCAATTGTCCCAAGGCCAATTCCTCCAGCTGCGTATCTTCCTGCAACCTGTCTTTGTCTTGCGGAAACAAGTGCATCTCTAGTAGCAACTTTTCTACCCATAGCCACTCTTTCTGCGGCAGAAAGACCACCCATGCCAACTCTAACCCCAGTATCGGCACCCCTTCTTGCTGCAGTACCTGGCCTCATTCTTCTGCCAACTTTAGCGGCTAAACGCTCTACCCTGGCACCGCCGCGATCAACGTACTCTTCGGCTGCACGTGCACCTAATCCAAGTTTTTCAAAAACGTATGGAAGTTTTTTTCCTGGTATAGCTGGCATATTAGTAGTTCCTTATTCCCCTTTGTGAACCTGGTATTCTTCGGCCGGTTCCCGAACCTCTGCGGCCCCTAAGGGCTCCATAACCCATAGCTAGTCCAGCCCCAATGGCCATACTCTTCTTGGGGTTTTTTGTTATAGCCTCACCAAGAGATACACCTTTTTTTCTACCTTTTGTTACTGCTTCTGAAAGATCCTTGGCAATTCCCATCAAAAACTCCTAATCTAATACTTAATATTAATAGTAATGGTATAGCTATGTAGTCTTTACTTTTTTGGCCGGTTTAATAACCGTAAAGTGAAAGTTGTCATCCAAATAGTCTAAAGTAAACGTTGTCCCTTTGGGTACGGATGTATTAACTATAGTCTTAGCTAATGAGGTTTCTATCTTATCTCTACGAACTTGAGCCAATCCTCTGGCACCTTTTACAGTATCAATACCTCTATCAATTAAGCCGTTGATAACATTTTGGTTGTATTCAATATTAAAACCTTTTTTGTTTAATTTATCAGAAATTATTCGCATTTCTAATTCAGCTATTCTTTCACAATCAGCTCTAGTTAAATGGTTAAATACAACAACTTTATCAATTCTATTTAACAGTTCAGGTCTAAAGTATTTTCTTGCTGCGTCCATAGTATTTCTTTCAACCATAGACTTTAATGGGATTGCAGATGTTGATCCTTGATAGTTTATATTCTTATTAAAACCTGTTCCGGTGCCAATCATATGATCTACCGTTTTTTCGTTACCAAGGTTAGTTGTTAATATTATTATGGTATTTCTAAAGTCTACTTTTTCACCCTTGCCATCGGTAATAATTCCTTCATCAAACACTCTTAAGAATGTATTCCAAATGTCTGGATGAGCTTTTTCCACTTCGTCTATCAACACCACTGAGTTAGGATTCTTTTGGATTTGGTTAACCAATTGGCCACCTTCGTCGTGCCCAACATAACCTGGAGGTGAACCTATCAACTTTTGGTTCTCATGCTTTTGTTGGAATTCACCACAATCTATTCTTACCATCGGATAATCTAATGTAAACAAATATTCATGCAAGGTTCTTGCTAAGTGAGTCTTACCTACGCCCGAAGCGCCGGCAAACATAAAAACGCCCAATGGTCTGTTCGAGTCATTTAGTCCAGCCTGAGATCTAATCAATGCTTCGCAAATGGATTCAACCGCTTCGTCTTGGCCGATAATACTATTCTTAAGATGATGTTCTAATCCAAGGAACTTTTGCTTACTTATCTTCTTGGCAACTTGTACTGATTTATCTTGTCCTTTAGAACCCTTTTTATCTTTTACTTTACTGAGTATGTTTTTTAGTTCTTCAAAGTTTCTATCTGTAGATAAATCATATTCCTCAGCACCAAACGAATAGGCAATAGCAACCCAATAGTCTATGTCTAAACCAGGGTTTAACATTACGCATCCCGTATACAATGCTTCTACGCATCTTTCTGCATCTGGTCTTGACATCAAACCTAATGCTTGGGATATTTCTGTTTTCAAGTTAAAGATTACATATTGAAGAACTTTTCTTCTTCGTTCTTTTTCCGTTTTAGCATTTACTTGTGAAACAAACGATTCTATTTCTTCTGGTTCTAATACTTTGTATTTAACGTATGCGTTAAGATCCGGAACATATATTTGGTATATCTTCATTTTGTGCTCCGTTCATGTTTTAAAAATTAAGATTCTATATATTAATATAATATATTATTATATATATACATATTATTTATAACATATATGTATATAGTAAGGGGGTAGGGGGTAGGGGGTAAAATCCCAGTCTACTATTTTTTTCTCTTTACTTCAAGTCACTTGCCAATTTTCTTTATGTTTTCTATTTCAGGCTGTCCTTCATCACAAGGTCCCGCGTATGCCCAATATTTAACAAGGTCAGTTACGTTATTGAATCTATTCTTAAGTAAATATACTGCTCTGTAAAAATTGTCATCTAATTCTATTTTGCGTTGCATTTTGTATCCCATCTGTATATAATTTCTTGTAGTAATTATACCATCTAGATTAGGAGACCCTCACAATGAGCAAAACAATAAAGCCATCATTTACTTATCTTAAGCAGTTAACTAAGTTGCGCGAACAAGTAAGACAATCAATGCTTGGTCAAGATCCACAAACTCAAGCTGAACTTAGATTTGTTGAAGCTAAAGTTGTAGACAAGATGAAAGAAGTTCAAGAGGCTTTAGCATTGAAAGTGTGATAGAATATCTACATGGATGATTCAAAAGCTTTAGAAGTTATTATTGCTCAATTAGAGCGTCAATTTGGTGCCGGATCTGTGATTACTCTCGGGTCTACCAATGTACAAAAATGGCCTTCTGTTCCAACTGGTGCTGCTACGTTGGATAAGATCCTAGGTATAGGTGGTTTACCTAGAGGAAGAATAGTAGAAATATATGGGCCAGAGTCTTCCGGCAAATCCACTATTGCACTGACTGTTATTACGGAAGCTCAGAAGATGGGCCTCAAGTGTGCATACATTGATGCTGAGCATGCTTTAGACCCAATCTACATGACTGCCTTAGGGGTAGACTTAGATGAGTTAATTTTTTCCCAGCCAGATTACGGCGAGCAAGCTTTGGAAATAGTTGACCGTCTTGTACGATCTGGTGAAGTAGGAGTTGTTGTAATTGACTCGGTTGCTTCACTCATCCCAAAAGCAGAGCTGGAAGGTGAGATGGAGTCCGCTCAGATGGGCCTACAAGCTCGTCTAATGGCCAAAGCGATGCGAAAGCTAGTTTCAGCCGCATCCGAGACAAAAACGCTCCTATTGTTTATAAATCAGTTGCGTAACAAAATTGGTGTTATGTTCGGTAACCCTGAAACCACTCCTGGTGGTATGGCTCTTAAGTATGCTGCTTCGGTTCGTATTGACTTGCGTAAGAAGGAAGATCTTAAGGATAAGTCTGGCGATGCTATAGGTATTAAGGTTAAAGCTAAGATTATCAAGAATAAGATGGCTCCTCCACTAAAGATTACAGAATTTGATATCCTTTATGGTAAGGGTGTAGATCAATTTGGATGTTTGTTTGATCTTGCTTTAGGTCAAGGTATCTTTACTCAAAAAGGTGCTTGGGTTTATCTTGATGGTGAAAACTTTGCTCAAGGTAGAGACAACGCTGTAGAGAAGCTAAAATTAGATGATAAACTTATAGCGTTAATTAAGGAAAAGAATAACATATGAGTCCGGCGTTTGAATCAACCGCCTGTTCCGATTGTTCATTCCCACCGAATCATTCATCTACTAAACTTGGTTCTAAAGATAAACGTATTGAACGTTTTTCTGTCAAGTGTAGGGATTGTGGTGATTCGTGGGAAGAGAACTACATAAAAGAAGTTAAAGATTAAATCATTGCCTTCCCGGCGCATTCCGCGGCGAAAATTATTTTTTTTATTTTTTAACAGATTACTATAAGACTATCATCTAGTAGAATGATGTTTATGGACTTTTTCAAAAAATTGTTTGAACTTATAATCTATAATAGGGAAAACGGGGAAGAGTTAGAAGAACAGGTCTTCTTACTTGATGATGATGACTTAGAGACCGAGAGTGTAGTCACCTTCCATCCTGATGGCAATGGTAACTTAGTATTCAATGTTTTTAGTATTGAAGTATGGGAAATGATCGATGATATTTCCGAGCTTACCGGTAGGGATAAGTTTTCTATTATAGAAGGATTATCCGAAGAGGATGGTATTGAATCCTGGGTGATCGATCCTAGAGAATTTCCTAACGACCTAGACGATATTTAATAATACTTATATAAGGATATAAAAAAACCCCCCGGTATATCCAGGGGGTTTTTCTTTTTATATAGGTTAAATATTAGTCATTATAGCCGTAGTTGTCGAAATCATAATCTTCAACCTCAACATAAGCTGACTTAGCTCCATAATATGTCTTAGAGTTAAATTGATAGAAGATATCATCTTCCACGTCCAACCCCTCATAATCCTCAAACATATCCAGTTGAATATCATCCTGTGATTCTTGTGTCAACGTACTCTTGTTCTTACTCATTTTCTTATCCTTTTGTACTAGGCATTGATGGTTATATGATTCTTGTACATGATATGTGTATAACAACCATGATAATAGCAAAGCATGTTTACCTTTGACAACCTCTATAGCAATATATTTCAAACTTTTTTTGCGGCCGATTTCCTATATAGGTATAAAAATAAGGGAAAAATTTTTGATGTAAAAACATATATAAAAAAAACTAATAGGCTAAAAATATAGAAAAAATATGGGCCAGTAGTAGTGGGTATATGTTGACCCTTAAGACTTTTAACGTGCCCACCCGGGTATGGGGTCTTAACAGCAAAGAAAGTAGACAATCATGTCATCAATAACATACACAGGTAATAAGAATGGAAGGATAGTTGTTACTCAATATAATTGGAGTACAACTGTATCTTTCTTTAAAGAGAATGGTGACCAACACCTAAGCGATATAAACATCATTAATCACAGGACAGAGGGCAACCTTTTCTTCTGCACAGAGGGTGGCACAGGCAAGGAATACTTCATGCAGTTTAATAACAAGGTACGTCCTATTATTAGCCTGTAGTACGGGTAGCAGTACTGTCCATTGGTGGACACTAAATAACATGAACCATACGATAGCCATGGTATGTAAAACATTGGGCTTTATTCAACTCAAACAAGGGAGATAATCATGGAGCATAACAGGACATCATATGCACGTACGTACCGTAAGTACCTACTGCATTGTGTAAAGCACAACATACCAGTAAACCTAGGTACATGTGCCTATGTAAGGGAGTACTTAATTGCAACATCAATCACCAATAAGGGAGGAAAGTAACCATGTATCAGGCCAAGAGCTTCATACTTAATCATAGGGTAGCAGTAGTAGTAGCCCTTGTTCTATTCACCCCACTAGTATCTGTAGTATTCGGTGCTATAGGCCTATTGTTCAGTACTGTATTTGCAGTATTGGGCTTTGTCTTTGGCATGTTGAATGCGGCGGGTGTAGTAATCGTCTTGCTTGCGGGCCTTGGCTATGCGGGTAAGCGTGTATGGGAAAACAACAACAACCAAATGGAAGAAGGTATATAACAAACCAATAATAAATGACCTAACAAGTCGTTAAACTGGAACCTTGTTGCTTGTTCGGCTCTGGGATAGCTATCCTAACAAAGGAGAAAGCTATGTCAGAAGATAAGCAAAGACCGAAAGAAGCTTGGGAATTCCGATTGGAATTCAAGCTACGGGGATTATTCAGTCTCCTGAATACTTTAATCTTCTGGGAATTCTTATGGGAATTCCTTGAGGTTACGGAAGTTTCTTTCAAGTCAAAAGAACGAGAAATGGCACAAAAATTGTTTCATTTCGTACAGAGTTTTGCTGTGAACAAATTTCATCAGCAGCCGTATGACAATGTCCAATATGCCATTGTTCGAGAGCTAATAGAATCATCCAAAATCCAACAGCGTTTGCTGGAAGGTAACTTGGATGGTTTTATTCTTTACGATAAAGACGGATCAGTATTAGGAATACTCTGTCCTTATTTTAAAATCGAATATTCTCAGGATAATACACATTATAACTATTCCTTCGAGTTAGTTCCTCGTTGGCTAGATGGTATGCATGTGGATTATGACGAAGATGGAGACATAGAGCAAGACACAATTCCATTCCTGGATAGTTATCCAAGAGAATTGAATCATGTCTATAACCGGAGTTGTTCCAAGTGCGCCCAACTTGTTAGTTTCGATGATATCGAATCTCACAACTGGATAACTTGTGACGGCAATGGTGAATTGCAACTTCAAGGTATAAGTGGATGGAAGACCACTCATGAAGATGAGCTTTCCATTCAACATATAACTTGCCATAATCAAAATAAGTAAACCAAAATAAACATAGCTATTTTGGAGCCGAACAGCAATACAGATAATCAACTCTGATGTGAGTTGTAAACATCACAGGATTAATATCTTGTGGTGTTTGATGTTCACATCGTGCGTGAGCAGTAATACCTAACGAATGTATTTCTTGTTGTCCGGGTTTAAGAAAATCACCTTAAACAAACAATAGGAGAAAACATGAGATTCAACAGAATTGCAACACACGACTGTCGTGACAAGACATGTGGTGTGTGCGAAAAACTAAACGTTTGGAATCCCGAAAAGGCTTCCATGCAAGTATTAGATGCGGATTACTTTCTTGGGTGGTTGATGGAGACTACTCTAGAAATAATCCCAAAGAAGCGAATTGAATTTGTCCCACTGCAAACAGATGGTGAAGACAAGTTAATTTCGTTTGAAGAAAGAATTGTCGCAATGGCAGAACGCCGGAGCGAATTAAAGCGTCAACTACACGAAGGCACTCATCCAAAGTGCTCACAGTGTGGTTCTCGTCACTGTAGCTGGGACAGCATGAAAAACTATGACTGGGGAAATTACCCTGCAAGGCCAGTCAAAGCACGTAAGTAAATATAATCCGGACAACAAGGTTGGTATCAGAAACCCCATTTAAGGTGGGGTCTAGCGAACGACGCTACTGATGAGATACCATCAGCAAACGAAAGAAGGTAAAAGTAATGGAAACATACGAAGAAAAGATGTGGCGATTGTACAAGCAAGACAAAAAGTTTCTCGCGCGTTGGTACATCAACAGATGGCAAACGGATGGAACTAAGCGTTCTTGTTTCTTTCGTGCCTTGCGTGGCGTTTCTTTGCCTTACCGTGGCAAAACAAGGATGAAAGACGGGCGAGACATGGAGCAACAAATCAATGTGTGGCTCTTGGGTTACAATCCTTGTCTGGGCAATTGCAAGCACAAACACGCATAATCGACTTGGCCAAGTAGGCGAGTAGTAGGCCTTAGGCCTTAGGCCCGATTCCTTATAAGTAATTAGTCTATTGGTAGACGTTAACTTCATGACCCCACCATTAGTAGTAGGTGGCAAAACATACTACCAGGGCACAGCCTTCACTGTGACTAATAAAGGAGAATAAATTGGAAATGAACGAAGAGCCAAAAGCAATGCCAAAGTGGTTGGGTAAATTCCCAGCCTACATCAAACAATTGTGGTTGGATTCAAATAAAATTGAACCCACACCACCAGTGGAACCATCACTGCCAGCAGAAGGCGAATTTCGTTTTCTGTTGATTCCACAAAATGACACAAGCAACTCCGATGCGGTACCGATGTTGGTGCTCATCCAGAAAGTACTTCAAGATGGGTACTTCCAGGTAATGCTTACTCATTGTGAAGATGCAATGCAAACATACTCTGATCTTTACGTCACTAGTGGCGAAACAGGTTTGGGGTATGGCGTTTTCCTTAGCACCGCGATACAAAATCAAGCTAACGTGAATTGCTTGAGCGAAACTGCAGTGGGTAAGTTGATTCCTTCAATGGTACGAGCTAGGGGTGCATACAATTTTGGACCTAATGATGAGTGGCGCAGAGGACGTCGCTTTTCCTCAGATCAATTTGTTGCACAACTAGATCCACGTTGGAAGTTCGTTAATGAACAACTTACTGCAATGCAATACCTACTGGGCGCATATGAAGATGAAGGCGATACTCGTGACTCTGAATTGAGCGCAAAACACCAAGCAGAAGACATGAAATCGTTTTACCAAGTTGACCGTGACAATGGTGAACTGCTTCCATCACAGAAAAACAACTAAGTAAGCAATAGGTCTGATTGGATCGACCTTAACTGTCCATGAACCAACCGTTAACCAAGAGGTTGTAATTCACATGGTTATTTATCCACTATCAATTAAGGAGAAAACAATGCGTACAGCAACAAAGATGTTCGTTGTTCTTATTGTCGCAATTGCGGCTTTAATAGCATCGGGCTTGCTAATCAATAACCCAACATACTGTGACGTAAGTTCAGTTGTTGTGTACCAAGGAGATACTCTTTGGAGTATAGCCCAGACCCATTGCCATGGCAATAGCACCACAAATATGGTTTACGATATCGAGAAACTCAATCCAGGAATGAGTAATCGTTATTTGCAAATCGGTGAAACAATCAACCTACCAATGAAAGAAGGAAAGTAACCATGAAACAAGTACCAACACCAGGGAGAAACTATTCTCCTCAAGAGATACAAGATCAAGAGCCATACTACTGGGTAGTAACTCTTTGGGCTGGCGATCCTAATGGCACTGCTATTGGAGTACAGGGTCACCGTCAGCTTGTTACCAAGAAGGAAGATCGTGCTTTCGAATTGGCAGAACAATGGCTCAATGAAGTGCAACTGTCGGATGGTCGCCAGTTGTTCGTGAACATTGAGCAGATGGCAGTTACGTCATCAGTTGTTTATGTTAAGTCAACAGAAGAAGCTATTTACCTTAAGTGAATATCTACCTACAACAAAGGAGCAAGATAATGGCAAAGTTACATTGGAAGAACTATTCCCGTTTTGCTCGGGATTCAGAGAAAGAAGTGTGGTGTGCTCTAGGCAAACACTATGTTCACATAGCTAATGCTTGGATTACGTTTTACCCAGTAAAGCGTGTGTGGTGCACCGAATGCAAGGCAGGTAGTGAGGCTAGGGTCGAGAAGAAGAAACTAGTATCTCAAGCAAAGCAAGCAATGAAAGACAACCAACAATCACTATTCAACGAGGAAGGGAAATAACCATGAAAGCAACATCGGAAAACCAACAGAAAGAAGAGGCAGTAGTGTACAAAGACACTGTATACGCAAAACTTAGAAGGGCGCTTTACAACGCTGTTCTTTCAGAAAAAGAAACACAAGAAACACAATGGGACGAAAATGGTCGGTGCCACATGTACCAATCGTTTGGTGACCGTGGAATCATTGCAACAATGCAACGGAAAGCAAATGAAAAAGGATGGGTTGTGTTCTTCGCTTTGTGCATGTACAAGCACGAGCAGAATCACATTCCATTTATTCGCGACCTAAAAGTAAGGTTGACAATCAATGAAACTCCATCTGGTGTAAAGCTTCTGTGGTTTGTTAACGGCAAGCCAAAATGGAGGACTGAAAGCACTGAAATGGCAAGCTATTTTCACTACACTGGCTCAATACTCACTGAAGTATTAAATCAAATTCAGAATGTTTATCGTCCTGAAGATTTTGTGCCAATCTTGAAATATATGCGTAAGCCAAGCAGTTCATACCTTACACCATACGGTCTTAGCCAAAAATGGATGAATAGATTGTCAAAGGGAACAAACCCTAAACATATCTTGAACAACATCTATGGCAAAGACGGGCAGGACGGGCTGACCAAGAATGCTTTTGGTTCAATCAGCAAGATACACAGTTTTACCACATTTGCTATAGCATCTGAGGTAGTACGCTATCTGAAGTCATTTCCTTCATCATTCTTTGACAAAATCATTCTTAATGACTTTGGCCATGATGATGTCACAACTGTTGGATTGGATTATGAACAGGTATTAAATGTTCAATACTTCATAAAGTATTTCAACAACAGCAAAATCCAAAATGATTTTATTAAACAAATCAATGGATTTGAAATGTTTGAACATGTTGATCGTGAAACACGTGATCCAGCTTATCGTTTCTTTAACCAACGTATTTGGCAAGAAGCAGCCGATTCTGGAAGAATGTTCAAGCAGATAAAGAGCAGAGCTATCCGCAAGAGCATTATTTCAATTAATGGCACGGTTCAAGAAACACACGATCTTATCACTATGGAGAATGCAAAACTCTCTAGGGAAGATAAGCAAATCAAATATGGTAACCAGTATCTTGCATTAGATGACCAAAGGATCACAGATAATACTGTTTCTGTTCTCCCTAAGTCAACTTTTGATTTGATTCTTTGGGGATCACAACAACACAACTGCATAGGAAGCTACGCAGATCGTCTTGCAGGTACAGTATCAAATTCAATTATTGTTGGATTTAAGAACAAATCAACAGATAATTGGGTTGGACATGCTGAACTTGATAAATACAGTGGCGATTGGAAAATAAGGCAATTGAGAGGTAAGTACAACGAAAGCCTTGAGCAATCAGAGCACGAAGTAATTTGCAAGTTCTTAACCAAAACAATTCAAGATTGGAGTTAATCATGTCAAATCAACAAACAACAAAAGGAGAGGTAAGTTCCATGAGAGAATGTAAACACGAGGATTGGGGATGGAGAATAATCCCTGATTCAGAAGAAAACTATCAAGCAGTTTATTGCGACATATGCGATCAAATGCTTGCTCAAGTAGGACAAGACAACAAAACTGTTACAGAAACAGCAAAACCACAAACAAAGGAGAAGGCAATGAAAGAATCAAATCTTGGCAGGATCACTTGCACAAGGTGTGAAGGCACAGGCCAACACTCATTCAGTTCAAAGCATGGAACAATGTGCTATGGATGTTTGGGTACTGGGACTAAAAGTGCAAAGCCAATGACAGATAGCCAAGTCAAATACATCCGGAGCTTGTTTGCACAAGTGAAAGAAGCAATGACTATCGATGAGCAAGAATCTTTGGTAACGAAGATGAAGGCACACCTTGATAAAACAAATGTGCTCACTACTGTGTGGGCATCATCAGCAATTGCAAAACTTAAGACCTTTCAGAAAGGAAGGTAATCATGTCAAATCAACCAACAACAAATGGGGAGGTTAAACCCATGGAAACACCACAACAAAAGCTCAATCGTTTAACGACAGAGCCTCAACAGAAAGGAGCAGAAGTGATTGCATTCATGCATGACTTCTTCCACACCATCACCAACGACCCAACAGAGCGTGAGTCATTGGCTTATTCAACCGTACAAAAGACGGGCAAACCATTCAAGATGGGCACAACAGTTCGCACTGGCAGGAATGGTGAATACAACCATCACATCTGGCTTATGCCAATCAACAACAACCCAACTTGGAAGTATGGACTCTTGGAGCACAAGCTTAACAGCCGCGGCAAGAAATTCAAGCTTAAGATGATCACAATCAATGAGCTGAAGCAGTGGATCGGCAAAGACAACGGAGACTTAGATGCACTCATCGAAGAATCAAACTTTGCTTGGGCCAATGCAACACATGCTTTCTTCTTGAAGATGCGTGAGGATAACGATTGGTCATTGGATGATCTTGATGTCAGCGTAATCGACATGAAGAAAACATCAAAGCGACTTCAGGAAATTGCACGGTTTACTCAGGTATATCGTTCAAAGTCAATGAAATCAATCACCACTAAGGTTTATACAAACGAATGGCTTGAGCAATATTACTCCAGCTATGGAATGAAGTATGATCCAGCAGATGAGGTGATGTTTGATGGTCCAGCGTTCATGCGCAAATCAGCATTCATTAAAGCCTGTTTCCCTATCAAAGATGCGGAAGTAAGAGGCAGGATGATTGGTGGTGTACACGGTGACAATCGTACTTGGTTGTTCCGTATGAAAATGGAGAGCTTCATGCTTAAGGGCTTGTTGCACATTGTTGAGGATGATGAAATCCCAGCAGACATTGTGTACCACGAATCAATGGAAAAGAAGGAATTGTCTACAACAGATGGTAATTATACATTTGTAGCGTGGCCAATGCCAACCTTGTACGAAGTAACGATTGATGATCAGTCAATGATTAACAATCCATGGTTGTACAACATTGAACACCTCAAGGTTACATGTGACAGTCTTTTGTCTGACTTCAAGAAAGAAATTGAAGTAGGCAATATGCCAGAATGGATGACTGTTAGCATGGATGATCAAGAGGATCATGGAGTAGTCAACGAAGACAACGAACTCCAAGAGTGGCAAGCAAACTACATCAAGTGGCAAAAGGCTGGGTTCTCATTATATGACAGCTCAAACTTCATTCACATGGCGTACGGTCAGCTTGCTAATCGCATGAGTGCATCAGTTAAGCGTGGTAACATCTGGTTGCCAATGTTTAACGCATTCATGGCTCCTATCATTACTCATGAGGCATTGCAAATCATGGGTGGACAAGAGCTGCCAGAGTCAAAGTCAAATGTTGTATGGTATGACAAGCGCTTCGGTGCAATCATCCCAGGCGACCGCTTTGTTGAGACAGCAGACCTCCACGACACATGGGACCAAGATGGTGACATGGCTAGGTTTATCCGCATTAAGTTGTGGAGCTCTTCGCCAATTGTAACTCTTTATGGGTTGTCACATCAGGAATTTAGGGATGGATTTGTTATCCCAGCTGACCTGGAAGTACCAACCACACCAGAAGAAGCAATCGATATGGTTGTTATCATTCGTTCACCAAACGGACCTGGTGGTTATTCCATTGAGCGTTACGATGCCGAGACAATGCCATTCATGCGTGTAAACGAGGACATGGTACAGGTAATTGACCTTAGCAAAGCAACACTGCCAATGAGCACACTGCTTAAAGACACTATTGTTGATACTAAGCTCAATGATATCCTGGACTCAACAGAATACTCCAAGAAGGAATTTACACGGGATAACGCCAAGGAAATGATTGATGCACAGATGCGCAATCCTGGCTTTGGTTCATTCTCCAACTTCATGATGGTGTATTCAAGTGTGTTTGGGCCAAGCTACCCATCATACATGCCAGCTAGTGGTAATGATATCATTGATGCAAGCTCTCAAACAGCAAACATTGATGCTTTCAAATTCATTAGCAGCAATGTATCAGAAATGTGGTCATCGTTAATCGACAATATCGTTGAACAAGATATCAAGATTGACAGTTATGTAGTTAACCGCATCCCTGGTATGCTGATGGAACGTTTGGGCAACAATGTATATGATGGTCCATTGGCTGAACTCAGTGAACACTACATCAAAGTACTTAAGGATGTGCGTGAAGAGAAGAAGAACACAATCTATCTTCGCATGCGTTCTGAGTTAATCCCTCAACTGCAGCAGTTAATCCCTACACTGTCAGATCAAACACAGGCTATCTGTGAAGCATTCAACACCAAGTACATCCACATGTTGCGTGCATTTGACGAACGTAAGGCAGAAACTAAGGCAGAAGAAACAAAGAAGTCCAGCCGTTACTTCAAGGCATGGAACGCAGTGCACGCTTCAACCGAATTGGAGGCCATTGTTAAAATGATGGTCGATGAGATTGAAACATCCAAGTCACCAACCAAGATGGCTGTTGCTATCTACCGCTGGATGACTGATCCAAAGATGAGCTACGAGAAAGTATTCCATGAAGGTCGTGGCGAGTATGTCAAGGCCAATGCTCACCTGCGTTATGGTCTAGTCGACCGTGTAATGTTCCAAGCCGGCAAGCGTGGACAGAAATCAATGATGGATTTGCTTATCCAGGGGCTCAAAGATCTGGGCCTCTAGGATAAGTATTATCTTATTCTTATATTCTAAATACGCACCGTGCTCTGCCTAGTCCCCAAGACATGGCTACACTTTGATTCTAAACACGGTTTGAAAAGATTTTCTGTGGTCAGGCCCCCATGACGGGTCTGGCCGTGGAATAAGTCGGGGTCTTTCGGGACTTCGCCTACTGGTAACATCGGGTTATCGGTAGTTTATGTGGCTACGGTCACAGAAAGGAGTTGAGCCTAATGGTTCTTCTCTTCACTAAGGTTGGTGCACCTACAACGCACACACACGAGTTGAAAGACGGCTCGGGTAAGTTCAGCAAGACCGAAGTTCCTGTAACACTACAGGCCAAGTTCGGTGAAGAAGCAGGCTTCGCGCTTGGTGTCAACTACACAATGTGGATGGACGCTGTTCGTGCAAGCAAAGTCATTGCGATTGCGCAAGCATTCATTGATGGCACAGCCACCGACAAGAATGGTGAACTGTACCACCCATCGTGCCGTCTTGCCGTTGCCAACGACACTGACTGCTTCACCGTGGGCGAACTGCGGACGAAAGAACTGCCAAACAAATTTGGTGGTACCTACACCGTAACCAACCAGACCATTTGGTTGAAGGACGACACGGCTTTGACTTATGACATTGCCGAGTTGGCTGTTTCCCCTCAGCGTGGCAATATCGATGACCTCGATATCCTCGTTGACTCCCGTCTACTGGCTTTAATTGCGCCAGTTGTTACATCCACTGCTACTGCTGAAGTGCCTTTCTGACACTTTAGTTTTAGCCCGTTTTGTCAGTCAGGTCGGTGTGTGTCCCCCACATACATCGGCTTGGCTGACATTTTTTTTTGCCACTAGTTCCCTAACCTTTTTTTTATTCCTAGTATCTTAACTCTTAGGAATAAGTCGGGATTAGATCTACGGGTAATTTAGTTGCTTACTCCGTGACAGGTAGTCAACACCTGAAAACCCCCATGATAGTCCTATCGGGATGAAGTTGACAATGGATAGTCGAGTTACAGCGACTTTTAAACATTTAGGGTAACCTAGGCCACTGGTACAAGGGCGACATTATGGTACTGTCTGGTATATGCAGGAAAAGCGTTGTATCAATATACCACCTACTCATCTCAATTGAAAGGATTGTTATGGTAATTAAAGATGACTCATTTGATGTTAATCTTATTGCGACCAAAGAAGGTCTAATAAAGATTAGTCAGATGACCTTGCTAGAAACAGTTAAAGAAATGAATTACCGTACAGACGCATTGCTTGAAATCTGCGAATCACACCAATTGCTTATGGAACAGTTGGCAGACAAGATCGTTGAATTGCAAGATAAACTTGATAATGTGTCAAGTCACCAAATTATTAGTCTCAACTGAAAGGATTGTTATGACATCAGAAGATACCGTATGGCAAATCTCAAGTGCCATCATCGCTGCGTTCTTTCCACCTAAATCATGGTGCGAAGAAACCACCAACGATGAACTTGACAAAGCATTGTTCAGGGTCCTCAACAGTGAAGGGGAATCAAAAATCTCTCACATCAAATGGCTGAACAAATTGGATGAAGTGCTGGCTACTCTTGCTAAAGAAGCAGGAGTAAAATAATGGACATCATTATACCTCTCGTCATTCTAATCCTCATCTCAGCAATCTTTGTTCGCGGGATTGTGCGATACACTGCCAGCAAGCATAAATGTGATAATCATCAACTTTACTTTGAAGATGAACTTTCACGCGGAACATTTTGCGGTGTATGCAACAAAACAATTGATGAAGAAATATTTAAACCTAAGGAATAAGTCGGAAAGGACTTAAACCATGAAAATTCAAGTAATTGATGATGTACCACGCAAAGGATTGTGTGCCGTATGTCACAAAGCAAAATTAACATTAACAGTGTCCATCATATCCAAAGGAAGTCCTATAATCACCACTGAAGATTGGTGTTTAGAAGATTTCCACACACTACAAGATAAAACACTCACACTACGCTGAAAGGCAAAAACATGATAAAGAAATTCGAAATTCAAGATGAAAATTGGAAGGCTTATGGTTTCCATGTAGAACGTAATGAATATTACAAACTACCTATGGGAATGATTAGCTCAATGAAAGCAGAGAAGTACAGTGATAACACAACGGAAATTGAATTCAGCATTCAAAGCCCAAGTGGTACACCAGACTCATCTGATTTCCTCAACTACACAATGCCAGCAATCAATTCATTTGAACGCGCTAAGGCCATTGTAGACCAGTATGCAGCCATGCTTGAAGCCTACATCTTTAGTATATCAGCATGAGAACATTCGGCCTAGTCTTTACATCTTTTCTTGCGGGCGTAATCACAATGACAATGTGTGTTCGTAAAATGTTTAAAACAATGGAAGGAAACTTATGAAAAAACTTACAATCATCACCACAGCAATAGCATTTGTTATCGCTGGCTTAGCCGTATACATTAAAAAAATGAGACTATTCAAGAAAGATAAATCATGAACTATAAAAAACTATTCTTCGGATATTTAGCATTTAACTTCATATGTGGAGCAATTTTAGGTATGCTCAATTCTAAAGCAAGTAAACCAACACTTAGAGTAAGAACTAAGAATGGCTTCCAAACTGAAGAAATGCAAGAAATATATGAACATTATATCAATCAAGCTCGAAATAAATTTGGGCACGAACACGAAGAACAGGAAGTAGCATGAACGGTTGGATCGCATTAGCAATTTATGTGGGGGTAGACCTCATTTCGACAGTTGGATTGTTTATTTATAGAAGCAATCTAAAAAAGAAACGTGTTCAAGAAATCATTCAAGCATTAGATTTCCCTGAATGGGTAAACAATGACATCAATGATCAATTCAATAGCATTGTAGGCCGTCTAAACCACCCAACGAACCGACAGAAGTAGGAATAAGTCGGGATATTTTCGAAGGGGGGTGACCACTTGTTAGATTGGCTATTCGATATTATTCATGAAATTATAGATTCACTATTCAACTAAGGAGAAAATCATGTTAGGTAAATTTCTAGGCAAAGTTACTGGCAAATCAATAGAAGTAGTTACTGCTACGCCAGAATTCGTAAAGACGAACACTAAAGCGACTATGGAAGCACTCAAGAGTGCAAAAGATGGATTCGTAACTGATTTCAAGGCTGAATACAACAAGCCTGAAGTAACTAACGAAGACTAATACAAAAATTTGGGCTAGTCCCAAAATAAGCAATAACACATATCATATCCACATAATAAACACAAGGAATAAACACATGTCATTACTCGAAAAGTTCGGCTATAAGAAAGACGAGTTCGCAATCGCTTTGGAAAACCCAGAGTTGTTTGCATCAAACTCAACAACTACCAAAATCACTGTTGGTACACCAGTTAAGATTGCTGGTTCTATCAATGGCGTTGCTATTCCAACCACCATTCTAGTAAAGAATGCTAATTGGAGCCGTCTCACCGTCCGCGACCATGTTATCCGTCGTCAAGACTCAGAGCCACGCATCAGCCAAGTATTCGGTGGTGTATTCAATAACTTCCAAGCAGACATCACGCTTGAAGTTGACGATACTGAAATGTCATTGTATGAACTCATGAAACAGTTCTGCATCGAATCATTCGGTAACTCACTTACAGATGACCAAGTAAACAAAATGTTGGAAAGCAACCTTTCGCTCAACGGCATTCGTAACGGTGGCCCTCTGATGTTCCAGCAAATGGGTGCAAATCCTGCTGGTATCGCACACGCAGTAGAAGCGTTCCGTAAGGCTGGAGCAATTGACGATATGAAGTCTGTTGCATCAAGCAAGTCATTCAACACTGCTTACAAAATTCCAGGTGATGGTGCTGGTCTTGAAGTTGTATCGTTTGAACTTGGTACATCTGATCGTTCGCTTTCAAAGACAGGTCAGGGCTTCATTGACATCGTCAGTGCAGTGACCGAGAACTTTGAGCGTGTAAAGAACCATAAGTCTGTTGCTAAAGTATTGCAGGACAAGTTGAACGCAAGCATCGGTTCAATGAGCCAAGAAGCAATCAAGAAAGCACAGACAGAAATCAAGATTGAACTTGATATGGCTAAAGACTATGCTAACTGCTGGTCTGGTGCTGCTCGTCAAACCAAGATTGACAATGGTCGCAAGATTGTTGAGAACAAGTACAATGCAGTAAACGCCCCTTGTGGTCGTTGGTCTGCCGTAGTTGCTGGTGAAACCATTGACTTCGATGTATGGTCAAACTCAACAAAGGCACCAGTACAGACTGCAGAACAGCAAATCAGCGATATTGCAACTGCTGAAGTACCGTTCTAAAGTTGCAGTAGGACTAGTGGGGTTGACCTGACTGATCGCGGGTCAGCCCTACTAATAAACTTTTAGTGGGTAGTAAGTGTACACATTCCCGATGAATGCTGTGAACCAACCATTTGCTACCCACTATTTAAGTGTTTAGTGTGGGTGGTGGTTTCTCAACTCTACTTTCATTCTACCACTCACACTAAATATTATCATAAAAAAAATTTTATTAACTCAAAAAGGATTGACATGAGCACCCCACTTGAACTATTAAATATCCAGCGTTGGATGAAGGACGCCGCATGCAAAGGAAACACTGAAGGTGACTGGTTCCCAGAAGCCCCAGGCAATTCCCCTAAAGTAAAAATAGCATTAGCCATATGTAAAGATTGTCTAGTAAAACAAGAATGCTATGATCATGCTATAACCCGACCAGAACTATCAGGCATCTGGGGTGGAATAACAGCACGCAAGCGTGGCAAAATACGAGCCGAAGGAAACAAAAGTGAATGAATACCCAACAAGTTATCCTCGTCGCGGTTTCCACATGTGTCATGGGTGTGGGTCTATGGCTCCGCACCATATTCAAAAAAGCGTTTCAGATAATGGATGGGCATTTGATATCAATAGTTTTGGATCCTACGGTGGATTCACAGACCCAATAGGAGAACAACCAGAATGGGTAAGATTATGTCACGACTGTGTACTCAAATTCTTAAATACCTTTCCATTAATTGGACTGCTCGTAAAAGCAGGAAACCATAGCCAATTCGGCCCAAATGAAACACCATGCTGTCAATATGCATGGAAAACCGAATCAATAGGCAACAACACAATAACCTATTTAGCTTCAGAAGATGGCCAACAATGGATTATCCAATAACACTCTCTATTACTCCCTATATCACAATACTACTCCCCAAACCTTTTTTCTCGGGGGGCCGAGCGAAGCGAGGCCCCCTATACCCTAGTAGACTTCCGCAAGGAAGCTTCTAAAAAAATTCGAGGTAGTCCTCAGACCGCCGAGAAAAAAAGAGTACAGATGTTGCAAGTGAGTACACGAGTCTGCTATACTGATATCCTAGGAAATAAACACTAAAAGGAGATTATGTATGCCTCGGCAGCATCAATCTAAAGCTGTTCGGAAAGTTCTCGCAGAACTAACCAGACTAGGCTTTAACGTTGAACAAAAGAAATCAGGAGTATATCGGATCACTCCACCCCCAGGGGTAGATGGTCCACTGTATACGACACATGCCACGGAATCAGCATTGCACCCAATGCGCCGTGACTTTAAAAAATATTATAACATAGATATCAACGTTTAAAATGTTTGCTTCCATGGGAGAGCTCATCTCGTATCTCTACTAGGTGGTGGTAGCTGTACTTGGGTGGGTGGGCTCTCCCGCCCCCCAACACTAGCCTACAAATAGGTAAAATACCGCACCACAAACGTACAAAAACGTTACACAACCCCTACCACACACACACAAAACCTAGACCAAACCTAACCAAAAATGTTAGACAAACCAATATATGGGACCCTCTCGTCCCACTGCCCATTATAACTTAGTATAAAACAATATAAAACAATATAAACATGGTGACACACCTGTGTACACATCTATTCCCTATACAGTACACTTGTGTACACATATAGGAATAAGACAGATTAACAATGCCTAGTCCGTATAGGATAGTATTAGAATAAGATTAGAATACAATTAGTATTACACACATACACGTATCATGAAAGGATACATATCATGTTATTCTCTATGATGATTGCTTTAGCATTAGCTTCAACTGTAGTTGAGATGATGTTCGCGGCGAGGATTCCAGCCTG
>Ga0214919_10004205_pt1 | contig 21163 bp, 18 predicted proteins | sample LL1503_MetaG_FD_177994 | JGI IMG/M metagenome (GOLD analysis project Ga0214919, IMG submission 177994) | Freshwater microbial communities from Lake Lanier, Atlanta, Georgia, United States - LL-1503 | ecosystem: Environmental > Aquatic > Freshwater > Lake | place: USA: Georgia | collected... | reverse complement strand
GTAAAGTAGTACGTGGTGGATCATGGAAGGATATTGCCTACAATTGCCAAGTGAGCACGCGCAATTATGAATACCAAGATACTGCGAAATCCTATATTGGATTTAGATGTGCTTTATCTATGTCGCCAAAGACAAAATAATCATTTATATAAATTTTAATTTTTAATCAAACAAAATAGAAGAATGTCAAATTCAATTTCACCCAGAACAAATAAAATTGTCAATGTTGTTATTTCATTAGGTGCAGCAGTTGTTCTTGTTGGGGCATTAGCAAAAATCATTCACCTTTCATGGGCTGACTATGCATTAATCGTTGGTTTGCTTACGGAAGCACTTATATTCGTTATTTACGCATTTTTACCACCACCAGAAACTGGAAGTGGTTCTTCTGACGGTGCTTCAGGTGCGACTGATGCTGTTTTAGCAAAGTTAGAGGCAGCTAAAATTGACCAAGCTGCATTTGATAAATTAAGTACCAGTTTTCAAAGATTAAATGATACAGCAATGTATTTGGGAGATATTGCAGATATGGCAAAATCGAGCAAAGAATTTGCACAAAATACAAGCACGGCGGCTACCTCCATGGGCGGTGTCAACGAAGCTATCCAAGGAGTTTCCAATAATTTGGCTGGATTTGCAACTGCAACCAGTGGTGTTAAAGATTTAAGCAATCAGTTTGAAATGATGGCAAAATCAATGGAAGCAATGAATCAGTATTACAGTAAATTGACAGAAGCTTCGGCTGCTATGTCAAGTTCGGCTGGTGATGCTGTTCGTGCGAAAGAGCAAATAGGAATATTAGCAGATAATTTGACAAAGTTGAATCAGATTTATGGTAACATGATTGTAGCCATGCAAGGTCGTGCTTAATATTTCATAAAATTACTACCACTAAAAAAAATTAGTATACATGTCGTTACCTAAAGAGCCTAGGCAGAAAATGATTAACATCATGTATTTGGTGTTAACCGCGCTTTTGGCATTAAATGTATCCAGTGAAATTTTAAATGCATTTAAAACAATTGATCAAAGTTTATCCAATGCGAATATCATTATTCAAAAAAAGAATGATGACATATTAAAATCTTTACAAAAAAAATTAGCAGATCCTAAGACTGCAGAAAAGGCTGCAATTTGGGCCCCTATGGCGGATAAAGCGCATGCACTTTCAGATGCTATATATAATCATATACAAACATTAAAGCAGGATTTAAAAGTAGCATCAAGATTAAAGAAGGTAGATGGTAAAGAAGTTTTTAATGAGGATGACTTAGAGGCATCTACCAGATTATTTTTAAAAGGTAATGATCCCAAAGGGAAGGACTTATTAAATAGGTTGACACAGTTTAAAAAGGAATTGGCAGACATTGATCCAGCCTTAGCAAAGGAAGTCATTCCTAATTTACCTTTAGATTTAAGTATCCCGACTTCTAATAATGTGGCTGCAAAGTCCGATTGGGCCTATGCTTATTTTAATATGACACCAACAGTCGCATCTCTCGCGATATTAACTAAATTTCAAAATGACATTCGAAATAGTGAGTCACAAGTAGTGGAGTATTGTCACAGACAAATTGGAGAAGTGGAGTTGATCTATGATCAGTTTAATGCATTTGCTGCTTCTAATTCCCAATATTTAATGTCGGGTGAGGAATTAATCATTACTGCAGGGGTGGGTGCGTTCAGCAGTGCAGCTAAGCCTACGATCTCTGTGGATGGTACGGTGATACCAATTACTGCTGATGGTTCAGCAACTTATAAATCAACAGCTGGTGCTCCAGGTTTAAATTCGAAAAGAGTTCGTATTTCATTTATTAAGCCTGATGGTGAAACAGCGATTGTTGAAAAAATCGTGAACTATACGGTAGGCACGCCAACGGGTTTAGTGGTGTCTACAGATAAAACAAGGGTATTTTATAAAGGCTTGGACAACCCTTTAAGTATTACTGGTGGTGGCGGTGCTGAAAAAATTAATGCAAGTGTTGAAGGCACTGGTGCAACTATTAAAAAAGCAGGACCTGGACAATATATTGTTAACTGTACCCAATTGGGTTCGGTAGTGGTGAATATCAATGATGGCAAACAAACGCAAAAAGTATCCATACCGGTTAAACGTGTACCCAATCCTTTGGCATTAGTAGGGGAAAGTGCGGGTGGAAATATGGCAGCGAACGTATTTAGGGTGCAAGGTGGTGTGGTTGCTGAATTAAAAGATTTTATTTTTGATGGCATAAAATTTAATGTGACTTCATTCATCGTTATCGGAACTGGAAAAGGTTTTGATGAACCTGAATTTAGAGAAGTGGTAGGAAATAAATTTTCAGGTGGTGCGCAGGATTTAGTCAAAAGATGCCAACCAGGTAGTACGGTGACCATTGGCGAAATCAAAGTAACAGAACCAGGTGGCGGAACGCGAAAACTAGATCAAACAATCACTTTCATACTTCAATAATTTTTTAAAGTATTGGGTGGTTTAAAATATATCAAATGAAAAAGTATCAAATTTATAGCAGCCTTATTTTAGCAATCTTATTTGTTGCCAACACTTCTAGTGCGCAATTTAATTATGGCGCAAAAAAGAAACCTGCAACCGCGGGGAAGGATACAACTATTGCGCCAGCGATAGCTGCCCCAGATACAACAAAAAAAGCAGTTGCATTTGATCCGAATGTTAAGTCAGTAAAAACATTTGATACTACTTTGGTGGGTGGATTTAATGCCAAAGCAAAAAAGAGTTTAAGAAATAATTACGCCTTTTTTTCAGAGACCAATAAGCGCGCTGGTGTGCAACAACGCATTCCATTGCCTTATGAAAACTTAAGAGAGGAGGACGCCTTGTTTAGTGAGTTTGTGTGGGAGGAAATTGATGGCCGTGAAAAATTAAATCGTCCATTCGTATATCAAGCTTATGATGACAATGGTGACCAACGATTTTTCGCCATATTGTTAAGGGCCATTGAAAAAGAGGAAGCGGTTCCTTTTTCAGCAGATGGTGGTGATGATCGATTCACTACGCCAATCACCTATGATCAAGTTTCTGCGATGTTAAAGGGAAGTTTAGATACGCAATTAGTGCAAAATGTGGACAATCCGAATGTATATGACACCAGCATTATATACAATACTAAATTAGCACCAAGTCCAGACTCTATTTATACTTTCAGATTAAAAGAGCAATGGATTTTCGATAAAAAAACAAGTCGGATGTATTGTCGTATCATTGGTATTGCACCAGTGGCGACCATCGTGATTAACAATAAGCCAGTGAAGCGTACTTTATTTTGGTTGTATTATCCTGAATTAAGAACCAGCCTAGCTAAAAATGAAGTATACAATCCAAAAAATATTTCTACTAGAATTACTTGGGAGGAATTATTTGAAAGCAGGTACTTTAATAGTTATATCGTTAAATCAAGTATTGATAACTATAACGACAAGCTGTTGAATGCTATTTATAAGGATCCATTAAGAAGATTACAAGAAGGTGAAAAAATCAGACAAAAAATATTTGATTACGAACAGGATCGATGGGTGTACTAATCTAACTTATTAAAAGCGGCTACTAAAATAGCCGCTTTTTTTGCGCCTATAATTTCAGTTAATAGTTCTGGGCTAGCAGCTTTTATTTTATTCACTGACTTGAAATAAAGTAGCAGCATTTCTTTTGTTTTGGGCCCAATACCAGTAATATGATCCATGCTATTTTCTAAAGCACCTTTGGATCGCTTTAGTCGGTGAAATTGAATCCCAAAGCGGTGTACTTCATCTCTAATTTGACGAATCAATTTATGTGCCTCGCTATTCCAGTTGAGCTTGATGGAGTCTTGGTCATGTACAAAAAATAATTCCTCTAAATTTTTGGCTAAACCTACCATGGTCACTTTATCCTGAATACCTAATGCGGTCATGGCTTCCAAAGCGGCATTGAGTTGTCCTTTACCGCCATCAATAATGATCAGTTGTGGAAGGGGTAATTTTTTTTCAAGGACACTGGTGTATCTTCTTAAAACAGATTCCTTCATACTAGCAAAGTCATTAATGCCTACTACTGTTTTGATATTAAAATGGCGATAATCGGATTTGCTGGGTAAGCCATTTTTAAAACAAACCATTGCGGATACTGGATAGGCCCCTTGAATATTTGAGTTATCAAAACATTCAATGTGTAGTGGAATTTCATTGAGGTATAAAACTGATTTTAGCTCCTGTAAAATAATATTGTCCGAGGGTGCGCCTGCTGTTTTTAAAAGCAATTGCCTATGTTTCCAATCTTTTAAAGCGTAGTCGGCATTTTTTTGGGATAAGGCGAGTAGCTGTTCTTTGTCGCCTGCTTTTGGAATCGTATATTTTACATTGGGCTCTTTTTCAGTAAGTTCAAAGGGCACCACTATTTCCTGCGCAGTTGAATGCATATTGTTTCGGAAGTGATGAATGGCAAAGGAGAGGATGGTTTCCTTCGCCTCTTCTAATGGAACACTGAGTGGTAAAATATGTGTTTGAATTATTTTTCCATCCTTAATCATCAAATAGCTTACATAGGCCTGTTCTTGGTCGTATGCAATGCTAAACACATCAATTGGCGCAAGGCTTTTGGTGTAAACCACCGATTTTGTTTGGTAGTTCTCTAATTGTTCAATTTTACGTTTGGTGAATTCCGCTTTTTCAAAATCCATTGCACCTGCTTCCAACTTCATTTTTTGTTTTAAGTCCTGCACCACTAATTTTACATTCCCTTTTAATAAATGCTGTACTTGTTGAATTGAATTATCATAGGATGTTTCATCTTGAAATCCTTGGCAGGGTCCCAAACAATTACCTAAATGATATTCTAAACAAACTTTAAACTTTCCTTGATCAATATTTTTTTTAGTTAAGGGGAGGGTGCAAGTTCTTAATGGAATGGTTTGTTTGATATGGTTCATGAGTTCCCTTACGGCAAGCACATGGGTAAAGGGCCCAACATAGGTTGATCCATCTTTAATTTTACGCCTTGTTAAAAATACCCTTGGAAATTTTTCATTTTTGATAACGATATATGGATAGGATTTATCATCCTTTAAATTGATATTATATTTTGGCTGATAATTTTTAATTAATTCATTTTCTAATATAAAGGCATCGTGTTCTGAATTAACAATAGTAAAACGGATATCCTTTATCTTTTGAACCAACTCCGTGGTTTTGGCATTTTGTTGTCCTGACAGAAAGTAGGAACTCACCCTGTTTTTTATATTCTTAGCCTTACCTACATAGATCAACTTGCCTTTATCATCATAGTATTGATAAATGCCTGGCTCCTTTGGTAAACTGCCCTGAATTTGCTTAAAAATTGCTTTTTCCATATTGGGTGCTGAGTTCACAAAAATACTTTATATTTTTGTGCTATGGAATTATCTGTAAATATACCTGCCCTTCTTTTTCCAGCCATCAGCTTGATCATGTTGGCCTATACCAATCGTTTTTTAGCCCTATCCAATCGTGTAAGGATGTTGCACGAAAAGTACCAGCTTATTGAACAAAGGCATATCATTTTTGGGCAAATAAAAAATCTAAAATATAGGATTAAGTTGATACAAAATATGCAAACTTATGGGGTAGCTACTTTGTTATCATCCATCCTTTGTATGTTTTTTATATTCATTGAATATCAAGCGGTAGCCAAATTCATATTTGCGATAAGCTTAATCACCTTTTCTATCTCTATCTTTCTTTCCTTCATTGAAATAAGATTAAGTACCAAGGCAATTGAGCTGGAGTTAAGCGATATGGAAGGACTCGAGGATCCATCAGTGATGGAATACCTGCGTAAAAAGTTTGAAAGAGAGTAATTGTTTATTTTATATTGCAGCGCGTCGTTCTCCAATTTGTTGACGCCACATCGCATAGTACAATCCTTTTTCCAATAGTAAGGATTCATGCGTTCCCTTTTCAATAATCTGTCCTTTTTCAAGTACATATATTTTGGTGGCATGAATAATGGTACTTAATCTATGTGCAATCATTATGGTGATTTGGGCGCGCTCTGCGGATAGTTTTCGAATGGTATCTGTAATTGATTCCTCAGTTAAACTATCTAAGCTGGAAGTAGCTTCGTCAAATATTAATAAATGTGGGTGTCTTAATAAAGCTCTGGCAATGGAGAGTCTTTGTTTTTCTCCACCACTTAGTTTTAATCCACCTTCGCCAATTAAAGTAGCAAGTCCATCTCCGCCTTTGTCCAAAATATTTTTACAACTTGCTTTTTCCAGAGCAATCAACATTTCCTCATCAGTTGCATGGGGTGCTACAAAGGCTAAATTTTCTTTGATAGTGCCTGCGAACAATTGCGTGTCTTGTGTAACAAAACTTATTTGATTACGGAGTACACCCATATCAATTTTATTAGTATTGACCTCATTCACTAATATTTCACCTTCCTGTGGCTGATAAAGGCCCACCAGTAGCTTAACCAAAGTGCTTTTGCCTGCGCCTGATGGTCCAACAAAAGCGATTGTCTCACCAATTTTAGCATCAAAACTAATGTCATCAATCGCTTTAAAATTGGCAGTTTGATGTTGAAATCCAACACTTTTAAATGATAAATTATTTATTTCACCAATGGCAACTGGGTTTGCGGGAACCTGCTCAATTGGTTTTTGCATTAATTTATTAAAATTATTTAAGGAAGCTTCAGTTTCTCGATAACTCATAATGATGCTACCAATTTCCTGTAAAGGTCCAAAAATAAAAAAGCTATAAAATTGTAATGATATTAATTGCCCAACGGTTAGGATTTGTTTAAAAATAAGCCACATCAAAGTGAATGTGATGACTTGTCTTAAAAAATTTACCATAGTACCTTGAATAAAACTAAGGGACCTGATATTTTTTACTTTTTTAAGTTCGAGTGCTAATATTTTATAGGTATTATTATTTAATCTTTGAATTTCTTGATTCGTTAATCCTAAACTTTTTACAAGTTCAATATTTCTTAAACTTTCAGTGGTTGTCCCAGCTAGGGTAGTTGTTTCTTTAACAATATTTTTTTGAATCGACTTGATTTTTTTACTTAACAAATTGGTTACATAGGCAATCATACTTGCGCCGCCCATATATATAGGGATGATGGACCAATGTAATCGCGTTGCATAAATGGATACGAAAACGACACTTACAATGATGCCAAAAAGTACATTAACCACATAGCCAATAAATTTTTCACAATCGGTTCTTGCTTTTGTTAAAATGGATAAGGTTTCTCCACTGCGTAAATCCTCAAATGACTGATAGGGTAATTGCATGGAATGTTTTAAACCATCTGTAAACAAAGCAGCTCCAAATTTTTGTATAATCACATTCACCACATAGTCTTGAAATGCTTTGGCAATGCGACTTACCATTGCGGTACCTACCAATAATAAAAGCATATTACTTACCCCCCACATAAATTGAGATTGGCTTCGGGCGGCACCTGTTTGATCAATAAGCGGACTTTTTGCAAATTCATCAATTAATTTCCCAAAGATCATGGGGTCAAAAAGAGAAAAGGTTTGGTTGATGCCTGCAAGGACAAAGGCTAGTAAAACTAAGGGTCTGTATGGCTTCAAATATTGTAATAATATCTTCATAAATGTCAAATTATTCGAAGGGCAAAGGTAATTAAACTAAATCGTTTTTTGTTAAAAACCGCGCTTATCCACTTGTTGTTGAAAACTGGAATGCGATAATATTGGTCAAACCTGGCGAATAAGGTAAATTACTTGTATACAAATGGTTCAAAGAAGTAAAATAAATTATTATGCTTTGGAGAAAATTTACTGGAGAAACAATAGCGCTTCCAATTAAGGAGGCAGTAAGGCAGGCAATTATTGCTGAGTCGCTAAAAAAAACAAAATTAAAAGTTTGTATTGGCACAGATAGCCAAGTAAAAGCGAATGTAACAGAATTTGCCACCGTCATTGTTTTTTTAAGAGAACACAATGGTGGATTTATGTACATTCACAATGATAAAACAACACAAAAATATCATCTGAAGGAGCGCATGTTGGCCGAAGTCGCTAAGAGCATTGAAATTGCTTACGAGTTATGTGATTTATTTATTGAATACAATGTTGAAATGGAAGTACATGCTGATATTAATACCAACCCGCAATTTAAAAGTAATGATGCATTGCGGGAAGCAATGGGTTATATATTAGGAATGGGTTTTGCATTCAAAGCAAAGCCAGAAGCATTTGCAAGTAGTTGCTGTGCAGACAAAGCGGTCAATTAGTTGATTATCCTTCAGCTACGAGTTTATTGTATTGATCTATGCAGGCAAGTACTTCATCGGTACCTGTCTTTTTTTCAGCACTGGTGACAAACCCTTGTGGCAAAAATTGTAATTTTTCATTGAGAACTTCAAAAAACGATTTTACATTTCTAGCAACCACGCCTGGCTTTTCCTTATCTGACTTTGTAAATATCACGGTATAGGGTATTTCCCATTGTACCAATTGCTCAATAAATTCAATATCTATTTTTTGAGGGCTATGCCTGCTGTCAATTAAAACAAAAACGCGATTCAGGTTTTCTCTTTTTCTTAAATAGTTTTCAATCATTTGTTCCCAACGGCGGCGACTACTTTGGGATACTTTTGCAAATCCATAGCCGGGTAAATCAACAATATACCACTTGTCTTGCTTCCCCTTAGCTACACTGTTACTAATAATTTCAAAATGGTTAATTAGCTGTGTTTTACCAGGGGTGCCCGATGTTTTAGCTAAATTTTTTTGTTGACATAAAGCATTTATGATGGATGACTTTCCAACATTACTTCGTCCAATAAATGCATATTCAGGCAAATTTAATTTAGGACATAGGTCAAAACTAGGACTTGATATTAAATAAGTCGCTTTTACAATTTTCATATTTTATCAAAACCTATTTAGCGGGAGTAGGATTTTTTTTCATCACCAAACTATCCGCTGGGTAGTTTGCTTTCAAGCTGTCCATGATGCTTTGACACCAATTGGTTAAGGTTGCTTTTTCAGCGTCCGTTAATCTTGCCTCTTTGTGAATTAAGGTATAAGAATACAAAGGCATTTCTCCTTCCTTAATTTGTTCAATCACTTCCTCTAATTTATGATTTTGTTTTGCAATTCTGTAACTCGCAAAATCATTGAAATTAAAATGACGCTTACCGTCTTTTACATGATCTTCAATCCAATAGGCAAGGGGTTGAATGTTTGCATAAAATGGATAGCTCGTATTATTCGTGTGACAGTCTGCGCAAGCTTTATTAACAATCACTTTAACATCGTCAGGCATCGGGTACAAAGTGGAAATATCTTTTTGTGTATCGCCAGAATTATTCTTTGTTGGGCGAACCACTTGTGCTATTGCTAATAAAACAACAAGTGCAAGGACAATTTTCTTTATCATAAGAGTAGTTTTATGCTGTTAAGTTAACACATTTCCAGTCATTTCTGATGGAATGGGTAAACCCATTAAATTAAGTATGGTTGGAGCGATATCGCCTAATTTTCCCGACTTCAATGTACCCTTCGAGCTTTGGTCAACTAAAAATAAAGGCACCAAGTTTAAAGTGTGTGCTGTATTGGGTGAGCCATCTTCGTTAATCATGAAATCGGCATTTCCATGATCCGCAGTTACGAGTAATGTATACCCGTTTTGTAAACCAGCCGTTACAATTTTTTCAACACAACTGTCTACGGTTTCTACAGCTTTTACCACTGCGCTAAATATACCCGTATGTCCAACCATATCCGCATTGGCAAAATTCAAGCATATAAAATCGGCTTCCCCTTTATTTATTTCAGGTAATAATTTTTCAGTTAATTCATTGGCGCTCATTTCAGGTTGCAAATCATAAGTGGCTACTTTTGGTGAGGATGCCATGATGCGTGTTTCACCTTCAAAAGGAATCTCACGCCCGCCATTAAAAAAGAAAGTCACATGCGGATATTTTTCAGTTTCAGCAATGCGAATTTGTTTTTTATTATTTTGTGCTAGTACATCACCCAGCGTATTGACTAAGTTGTCATTTTCAAAAATTACCTGTACATTTTTAAATGTTTCATCATACTTTGTTAAAGTTGTATAGTGCAATGCTAATGGTGTCATTCCAAATTCAGGAAAATCTTTTTGAGATAAAACTTCTGTAATTTCTCTACAACGATCGGTTCTGAAATTAAAACACAAAACAGCATCGCCTTGCTTGATAGTCGCTATAGGTTGGCCATTATCAAGGATGATGGTAGGTTTGATAAATTCATCAGTGATATTGTTGTCGTAATTTTCTTGGATGGCTTCCAAAGCTGAATTGGCGGAAGGTCCCTGTGCATTTACTAATGCATCATAGGCAAATTTTACTCTTTCCCATCTCTTATCACGATCCATTGCATAATATCTTCCGCTAACGGATGCAATTTTGCCCACTGAATTAAGTAAATGCGATTCTAAATTTTGTACAAATCCAAGCCCACTTTTAGGATCGGTATCTCGACCATCCGTGAAAGCATGAATGTATACTTCCTTTAATCCTTCCTTCTTACAAACATCACAAATTGCTTTTAAATGACTGGTATGCGCGTGAACGCCGCCATCACTCACTAATCCTAATAAATGCAGTGGCTTGTTATTTTGTTGGGCGTATTTTATGGAGGCAAGTAAGGTTTCATTTTTTGCAAATGCACCTTCCCTAATCGACACATTAATTCTTTGTAATTCTTGATAAACAATTCTTCCTGCACCTAAATTTAAATGCCCCACTTCACTATTGCCCATTTGCCCATCAGGTAAACCAACTGCTTCCCCACAAGTCACTAGGGTGCTATGCGGATAAGATTGCGCCAAACTGCTTACAAAAGGTGTTTTTGCCTGTTGAATTGCGTCTGCAGTCGGAACTAAGCCCAATCCCCAGCCATCCATGATCACTAAAATTACTTTTTTGGACATATTTTTGACTTTTTGGAAGCTACCCGTTTGATTTTAATTAAATTGTACCACAAAGTTTCAAAATACTAGGCACATTACAAACTTTAAGCAGTTTTAATCCCAAAAAATATGCATTTACTTCGAAAAATACTACTTGTTTTCAGCTTTACATTTTCATTGGGTGTGGTTATGGCGCAAAATGAAACGGAAACCTTGGTGCAAACTTTACAAACCGCAAATTTTAGCAATTTGTTGTCCTTTTGGGATGCAGCATCTGAAGTAAATATTTTAGATCAATCCGCGCAAAAACAGGTTACACCTGCTCAAGCCAATCAGCAATTACAGCTTTTTTTTAGCAATAAGAATATTATTGGTTTTGAAAAAAATGCAGAACGAAAATTGGGCACCACTATTTATATCACTGGTAAATTGTTATCCGCACAAGGAAAATTTAATTTAAGTTTGTTGCTGCAAGAAACAAAAAATGGTGTTTCAATTGTAAGTATTCGAATTAGTTAATTCAATCAATTTTGTAATTGTTGAGGCAGTTAATTTTAGTAGAAATTTACATTCCCCATTTTAAAAATCCTTTTTTGTTGCAATTAAATATTTTTAATTCTTTTGTAATGAGTAAAAACAATAAAAATAGTTCGCCTTTCGTGTATAGTACAAATCCAGCAGCCATTCCATCAGTAGCAGCGGATGAAATGGAAACATTGGCTAATGGGGAGCAACCACTTCGGGTTATTCTGGAAACCAAACATCGAGCTGGTAAAACGGTTACCATTATTTATGGGTTTGTTGGCAAGTTGTCGGATATGGAAAGTATCGGCAAAGCGTTAAAAAATCATTGTGGCACTGGCGGTTCCGTAAAAGAGGGGGAAATAATTATTCAAGGAGACCACCGTCAAAAAGTTTTTCAATATTTAAAGCAGAAAGGATACAACAAAGCGAAGCTTTAAGTACAAATCCCTTTTAGCTATTCAAGCAATTATAATTTCAATATTTAAATAGTAGTCGATGATTCGCAAAATCAACTAAGTTTAAATAAGCGAATAAAAATAGACTTAAAAAATGCCCAACTGAAATTTTAGTAAAGAATTTCTAAGTTCAGTCTGGTTTTAAATTCTTGCACCAAGGGGTACTGTTCCGCAATACGTTCAAATTTTTGCTTGCTGTTTAATCTTAAATGGAGTGGTACATCTTCTTTTTCTCCAGCATCTACCAATATGGAAAACTGAATGGCCCTATTATTAAAGGTCTCCCAAATTTTTTCAAGTAAATTCATGCGCTCTTGTTCCACAAATTTTTGCGCGGTTAATGCCGAGACGGTTACCGTAAAATGGAGTGGGTCTAAAATTTCCAAAATGGCTAACTTAAATGTGCCGGCGGAGGAATGCTTTAATGCATCTAATAGATAAGCTGTGTAATCATCCCAACATTTTTTTAGTATATCCATTTCTAATGGAATGGGTTCTTTTACTTCTTCGATATTATATTTTGAACCATACTTTTGTTGTAATGCGGCTAATAGATTCTTTTTATTACTGCCATCGTTGGTGCTCATCGTATCGGATGGGGCAGGGCTGCTCGTACTTGTGGCAGTTGTGATTTTTTGTACTGGTAATTCTTGCGATGGAAGGTTGACCGCGGGGATCTGTTCCCTTGTATTATCCTTTTGCGACTGATTAGTCTCGATGGAAGGCATCGTTTTTGCTGGACGACTGATCGGGGTTTCGGTTTCGATCATTAATTTGGCCTGCTCATTCACTACCATTTTACCTAATGGCAAAATACGCTTCGTTTTTATGGGATAGCTTACGTCAACTAGTTTTTTTTTTACTAGTTCGCCTTCCTGCATACTTAATTCAATGGCTTGTTGTAAAAAATTGAGCTTAATTAATGCGAGCTCCACATGTAAACGTTTGTTGCGTGCCATCTTAAATTGAATCTCAGACTCATTTAAAATATTCAAAGCACTTATCAAATAAGGCGTGCTAGTTGTGTTAGCTGTTTCGATGTATTGCTCCCGCCAGCCTTCAATGGATTCTAATAAATGTGCGCTCGCTGGATCCTTACATACCAAAATATTTCTTATAAAACCTGCTAAGCCGTATAATACCATGTCGCCTTCAAATCCTTTTTGATTGATTTCATCATACAAAAGCATAGCGCTGGTTAAATCCTGCGCGGTTAAAAATTTCAATAGTTTAAAATAGTAAGCCTCATCTAAAATATTTAAATGCTCAAGTGTATTTTCGTAAGTTAAGGCACCATTGGAAAAGCTGACAATTTTATCCAAGATACTTAATGCATCACGCATACAACCTTCACTTTTTTGAGCGATGAGCTGTAATGCATTTTTTTCTGCCTTAATTTTTTCCTTGCCAACAATTTCCTCCAAATGCAAAACGGTATCGTTGGAATTGATTCTTCTAAAATCGAATATTTGACAGCGACTTAATATGGTTGGAAGAATTTTATGTTTTTCGGTTGTCGCTAAAATAAAAATAGCAAATGGCGGCGGCTCCTCTAGTGTTTTCAAAAATGCATTAAATGCACTTGAACTTAACATGTGGACCTCATCCACTATATATACTTTGTATTTTCCGGCTTGTGGAGCAAAACGAACTTGCTCAACCAATGTTCTGATATCATCCACGGAATTATTACTTGCCGCATCTAATTCATGAATATTTAAACTCGCCCCTTTTTCAAAGGAAACGCAGCTATCACAAGTATTACAGGCTTCCCCTTCCTTGGTAACTTTTGTACAGTTAATTGTTTTGGCTAATATACGCGCGCAGGTAGTTTTACCTACACCCCTTGGGCCACAAAATAAAAATGCATGCGCCAAATGATTGTTTAAAATGGAATTTTTTAAGGTGGTCGTAATATGCGACTGTCCCACTACTGTACTGAAGTTTTGGGGCCTATATTTCCGTGCTGATACTATAAAATTTTCCATACTTGACGCGCAATATACACATTCAAAATCAAAACTTATAGTCTATGAATTAAATGTTATCCCCCAATTTTCAAACAGGTAAAAATTAGCCACCTGTTTTATATTCCATGATGGGATGACGCTCAAATGGATGTGATTTTGCGTTAAAAATGTACCTAAATGTGACCATTCTTCTGCTTGGAAGGGCATCCAAGCTTTTGTAAATATTGACCATTTTTGGGTTCCAATCGCCCGCCCAACCCATTTCGTATTGGTCGTACAATTTTATTTTATTTAAAAGAATATGGCAGGAGTTAATTAAAAAACTATCAATACCCAATGCTTGGTACTTGGGAACCACGCCAAAAGCTAAACCCGTTAATTTATTATTTTGTCCTGTCCATTTCATCCACAATAAATGCAGTTTTTGCCATAGGCCTAATGTGCCATTAAAGTATTTAAAGTATTGATTTACATCCGGGATATTAATAAACATTGCGATGGGTTCCTCCTTATAATAAGCAAACCAAATCACCCTTTCGTCCATGACGGCCTTTAAGGAATTAAATAGTTTTATAATTTGAGGCAGTGTGATGGCTTTTTCTTCTCCGTGTTGTGCCCATGCCGAATTATAGATGGTAACAAAATCCTGGGCATATTTTGCGAGCTTGCTTTTATCCAAATGAACAGCGGTATAATCAGGCTTAGCTTTGAACTTATGATACCTTTCTTCAAAGCGCGCTGGAAGTGGGGTAAGTAAATTTTTTCTATAATAATACTGATTGTAATAATTTTTAAAACCGTAATTGGTTAAAAGGGTCTCATAATAGGAAGGGTTGAATGACATGCCATACATGGGTTCCGCTTCAAAACCTTCCACCATCAAGCCCCACCACTTGTCTCTATCTCCAAAATTGATAGGCCCGTCCATAGCTTCCATGCCATTTTGTTGTAGCCATAATTTTGCAGTGTCAAAAAGCAAATTCGCAGCTTGTTGCTCATTGATACAATCAAAAAATCCAATACAGCCGACCGGGTATTCGGTTCCTTTATTTTTATATTCTTTGTAATGGAAAGCGGCAATTCTTCCAATGGGTTTACCATCGGAATTTTGTAAAAGCCATCTTGCTGCGTCGCCGTTTTGAAATAATTTATTTTTATTGGGATCAAAAACTTGTTTGACCTCATTATCTAAGGGGCGAATATAATTAGGGTTGTGCTTATTTAACTCGGCATTAATGGCTAAAAATGCTTTTTCAGATGCAGCTGATTTTACTTCAATAATATTCATTGCTACAAATTAAAATATTTTTAATACACTCAATGCAAAAATTCCAGCAGTTTCGGTCCTGAGTCGGGTAGGGCCAAGTTGGATGGAGGTGTAATTATTTGAAATAGCCGTCGCAATTTCGGAACTTGAAAAATCGCCTTCTGGACCAATCAATAAATTAACATCATCCCGTGCAATTATTTCTTTGATATTTTTTTTCTCGCTTGGTTCACAGTGCGCTATTAAATTTACCGATGCTTTGTGCTTATGTATAAAGGCATCAAATTCGATAGGTTCGGAAAGTAAAGGAAGCCATGCTTGTTGGCTTTGGATCATGGCAGATTGCAAAATATTTTGCATACGATCCATTTTGAATCTTTCATGAATGGTGCGTTCGCAAATAATTGGCACAATTTGATGGATACCCATTTCGGTTGCTTTTTCAAAAAGCCATTCCAAGCGAACTGCATTTTTTAATAAGGAAATACCTAAGGTGATTTTTTGTTGCGAAGCAGCGACAGTTTGATGCTGCTGAATGGTGACAACGCTATTGGCTTTATGTGCAGTTTGAATGGTTGCATTAAAAACAGCGCCCATGCCATTGGTAATATCTATATTGGCCCCTTCCTGCATCCTTAATACTTGTACGCAATGCTTACTTGTTTCCGGACTAAGTGTAAACTGATTTACGCCGATGATTAGGGAAGGCTCGTAAAAATAGGGTACAGGCATGGATGTGAATTTGAAAAAGTATGAAGCAAGTTAAAAGCTATAAAATTATTTATGCAACTTAAAAATAACTTTTCATGTTAAAAGGGTTGGTCTTCGTCATTGATGCCTTCATCAAATTCGCCGCCATTCATTTTACTTCCTTGGATAAAAAAACGACCACCATCATTACTTGTATTTCCTGGGAGTGAGGATACTGGTTTGTAATTACTTCCTAAGCCAGGTATACCACCTTCGCCATCCCATTCTTCAAAACGTTGAATATCTAAGCGCGCTCTTAATTTAATTAAATCCAAAGAACCATTACGGTGCTTGGCAATTCTGATATGAGTTTCACCTTGTGTGCTTTCTCCCATTTCATTACTCATTACCTCGTAATATTCTGGACGATAGATAAACATAACCATGTCCGCATCTTGCTCAATCGCACCTGATTCTCTCAAATCACTCAATTGCGGCATCTTGCTTTCTTTTCTTGTTTCTACCGCACGACTCAACTGAGATAAAGCAATGATTGGAATATTTAATTCCTTAGCCAAGGCCTTTAAACTTCGAGATATATTACTAATTTCTTGTTCTCTGTTTGAATTACGATCCCCTGAACCACTCATTAATTGCAAGTAGTCAATGATGATCATTTTAACCTGGTGTTTGTTCACCAACCTACGTGCCTTTGCCCTGAATTCAAAAATATTCAAAGCCGCTGTATCATCAATATAAATAGGGGCCGATTCTAATCGCTTAATACCTTTTGCATGCAATTGTTGGTATTCGTAATCCTCTAATTTACCTCTTGAAATTTTCTCCATTTTAATTTCACTCTCCGCACTCAAAATACGTTGTACCAATTGAGAGGCGCTCATCTCCAAACTAAAAAAGCCAACGGGTTGTGGTTTTGTAGGATGTAATGCAGCATTACGCGCAAGGTTTAATGCAAATGCAGTTTTACCCACAGAAGGTCGCGCCGCTAAAATAATTAAATCGGTGGGTTGCCAACCATACGTAATTCTATCTAAGCTGGCAAAGCCACTAGGCACACCAGATATTTCATCTTTCTTCGTTCTTAATTCATCAATTCTTGTAATCGCAGTTGCCAAAGCAAATCCAATATCAACGAAATTTTTCTTTAAATAGTTGTTGGTGATGTTAAACATTTTTGTTTCACTATCGTCAAGTAAATCAAAAACATCCGTGCTATCCTCATAGGCATTCGCAATCACTTCTCCACTAATTCTAATTAATTCACGTTGAATAAATTTTTGCAAAACGATTCTTGCGTGGGCGTCAATATTTGCAGTAGAAACAACGACATTGGTTAATTTAGAAATATAATAAGCGCCACCAACAATATCCAAATTTTCCTGCATTCGCAATTCCTCCACCACTGTCAACATATCAATGGGCATATTTTTTTGTTGCAAACTTTGCATCGAACGATAAATCATTTGATGTGATTCAACATAAAAACATTCCGGTTTCAAAATTTCTGTCACCGTATCAAACGCACTTTTTTCTAATAAGATGGCACCTAATACCGCTTCTTCTAATTCGCGTACCTGAGGAGGAATTTTTCCATACATCATACTGCTAATATCAACATTGGCAGTTTTCTTTTTGGCGCGATTGGTATTTATATTGGGTAAAGCCATAATAATTGATGAATAAGATTGGGTGAATTTCTACTGCGAAAATCAAACCAAATTAGCAATTCAAGAAATTTAGTTTTGCAATCCGCTTATGCACAGGGTTGCACTATCTAGTATCCACAATAAAATGGGGTTATTCACGGGATTTCCACTAGCATTTTGCGCTTATCCACCTTGGTCCGGGCCTGGGGTCAAAATGGGGCTATTTTGGAGGGGCTATTTTTTACCTAAAAAGCACTCAAAAATTTGTACTTTTGAAGCTATACCATAAAGATGCAATATGACGATTAGTTATCGCTGGCTGAGTGAATATTTACCCCAAACGGTGCGCCCGGAAGAATTATCTAATATCCTAACCTCCATAGGTTTGGAAGTAGAGTCATTAGAAAACTTTGAAAATTTCAAAGGCGGTCTTGCAGGATTAGTTGTAGGGGAAGTATTGGAAGTGATACCACATCCAAATGCAGATAAATTAAAATTGACCAAGGTGGACACCGGTGGGGCTGCACCATTAGGCATTGTTTGTGGTGCGTCTAATGTAATGGTGGGTCAAAAAGTGGTGGTCGCGGTTGTGGGTACCACCATCTATCCAAAAGGCAAGGAGCCGATGACCATGAAATTAGCCAAAATCAGGGGCGAACAAAGTGAAGGAATGATTTGTGCGGAAGATGAAATTGGGGTAAGTGATGATCATGCCGGCATTATCGTGTTGGATGCTGGAATAAAAGCAGGTACTCCAGTTGCTGAAATTTACGAATACTATCAGGATTGGATTTATGAAATTGGTTTAACACCCAACAGAATGGATGCAATGAGTCATTATGGTGTTGCGAAAGATGTATGTGCTTATTTGTCTTATCATAATAGTCCAGTGAGTGCAGTAAGTCCATTCACACAAAATTTGGAACATGATACATCGGTAGGGCCATTTAAAGTTTTGATTGAAGATGAAAAAGCATGTGCACGTTATAGTGGGTTAGTCATTGAAGGAGTAACAGTAAAAGAATCGCCTACTTGGTTAAAAAATAGATTGCAAAGTATTGGTGTACGTTCCATTAATAATATCGTGGACATTACGAATTATATTTTACACGAAACCGGGCAGCCACTGCATGCATTTGATGCTAGTGAGATCAAAGAAAATAAAGTAGTCGTAAAAAAATATGCTGCAGGTACTAAGTTCATTACGCTCGATGGGGTTGAACGAACTTTGCAAGCCAATGATTTAATGATTACGGATGGCGCAAAGCCAATGTGTATTGCTGGTGTTTTTGGCGGTTTACAAAGTGGGGTAAAAGCGACGACCACAAATATATTTTTAGAAAGTGCTTGGTTTGAAAATGTACATATTCGTAAAACCTCATTGCATCATGGCCTTCGGACAGATGCTGCAACACGTTTTGAAAAAGGAGTAGATGTGGATGGCACGGTCAAAGTATTGTTACGTGCTGCAAAAATGATACAAGAAATTGCGGGCGGAAAATGTAGTGAAGTGGTAGATGTATATCCTAACCCTGCGAAAAAAGCGTTGGTACATTTAAGTTTTAGTTATCTAAAAAAATTAAGTGGTAAAACGTATCCAGTAGATAAAGTAAAAACAATACTTACTAGTTTGGGTTTTGAAATTAGTAACGAAACTACGGCAGGTATTGATTTAGCAGTGCCTTACCACAAGCCTGATATTAGTATACCCGCTGATATTGTGGAGGAAGTTTTACGCATTGATGGCTTGGATAATATTGAAATTCCAAGTGTGATTACCATGAGTCCTTCCATTGATCCATTGGAGAAGAAAGAAAAGTTCAAAGATAAAATTGCACAGTTTTTAGTGGGTCGCGGCTACACGGAAATATTAACGAATTCAATTACCAATAGTGCTTATTTTTCAGAAGAAGTATTGGCAGGCGCAGTAAAAATGTTGAATAATTTAAGTGCTGATTTAGATGTGATGCGTCCTTCCATGTTAGAAACAGGATTGGAAACCATTGCCTATAATTTAAATCGTCAATTAAGTTCAATTGCCTTATTTGAAATTGGGAAAGTGTATGGACAATCCTCCAAAGGCACTTATTATGAATCGGAGCAATTGTCCATTTATCTTTCTGGAAAACAACAACAAGATGGTTGGAGAACCAAGGGAATATTGTCTGATTTTTTTGTTGCCAAAGGAGCAGCCACTGCCATTTTTAATTTATTAGGCATGCAGGGTGGAGAATGGAAGCAAACCAGTGCCAATCAAATTGATTATGTGGTTAGTAAAAAAACTACAGGTACGGTGCAAGTCATTGGCATAAAAAAATTACAAGCCTTTGGTATCAAGCAACCTGTTTTTTATATCCAATTTGACCTTGCTAATTTGTTTGCGATTTATCAAAGCAAGCAGGTGGTGTACCAGGAAATATCTAAATATCCTTCTGTGGAAAGAGATCTGGCATTGGTGATTCCGCAGGATACCAAGTATGAAACTATCGAAGCCTGTGTGAAGGAAGCGAAATTGGAAGCGTTGAAAGAGTCACGTGTGTTTGATATTTTCGAGAGTGATAAATTAGGTGCACAGAAAAAATCGGTGGCAATTAATTTTGTATTTAATACCCCAGATAAAACCTTAACAGATACTGAAATTGATACCATGATGAAAAAGTTGGTACAATTATTTGAAAAAAATCTTTCCGCAGAAGTTAGAAAATAACTAAATTCAATTGGTAAAAAATAAATCATGCTTGCTTTAAAAACATCCCTTGAACAATTACAAGAAAAATTACAGCTTTTAATTAAGCAGTATGGGGTTTTGGACAAGGAGAACCAACAGCTTAAAGCAGCGGTAACGAAGCAGGAGAATAAGAACAAGGAGTTGCTCGAACAATTGAACGCTTCCAAACATCAGTTAACTGCTTCTAGGATGCATCAATCTGAAATGAATCCCGCTGACAAGGAAAAGTGGGTGAAACAAATTGACCAATACATTAAGGAAATTGATACTGCAATTAAAAACCTGAATCCCTAAGCCATGTCAGACAATACTGAAAATGTGGACTTGATCCCTATTAATATTACCATTGCTGACAGGTCCTATCGTGTAAAAATTGCTGCCAAGGATGAGGAAGCGGTTCGCAAAACGGCCGCATTAATCAATCAAAAAATGGTTGAATTTAAAAATGCCTATGCCGGTAAGGATCAGCAGGACTATATTTCTATGGTTTTATTGTGGTTTACCACCGAGCAGCAAAAAACTGGGTCCAACCTATATGAGATTGAAACAGCCCAAAAACAGATTGATACCCTCATCAATTGGGTAGATAAAGCACTATCTGCTTCATAAATTACCCCCCATCGACTCCATTCTTTCCATTATTTGATTATCTTCGTAGCGGAACCTTTGACGCATTATAAAAAATCGAAATACGTCATCTTGTAATTTTTGTGTGAACGAAGCTTGCTATAGGTGATTATCAATGATTTATGTATAATATAGGATTAATGTTTTTTACTCATTAACAAAGAAAAAGGGGAGTATGAATTATTTTAAAAAAACAAGATTTAAACAATGGACCAAACAATATTATTTGTCATCATTGGAGTTGCTTCCTTATCGGGAGGTTTACTCATCGGCAAACTAGTTTTTGCCCGCAATACAAAAAAGCAAGTTGAAGAAGC
>Ga0214919_10004204_pt1 | contig 21166 bp, 22 predicted proteins | sample LL1503_MetaG_FD_177994 | JGI IMG/M metagenome (GOLD analysis project Ga0214919, IMG submission 177994) | Freshwater microbial communities from Lake Lanier, Atlanta, Georgia, United States - LL-1503 | ecosystem: Environmental > Aquatic > Freshwater > Lake | place: USA: Georgia | collected... | reverse complement strand
CGTTGGCGGTGATGACTCCGGCAATTAGAATGCCGATGATTGCGATAACGGCGGAGAGTTCGATTAGGGTGAAGGCGGAGATTTTGGTTTTCATGAGTTTCGAAGAAATTTAATTAACTACTTTTTTTAGACCTAAGATCAAATTATCAATCATAATGTCATTATGAAGTGGCGTTGCAGTGATGCGCAGTCTCTCGTCACCTTTTGCAACAGTTGGATAATTTACATGCTGAACGTAAATGTTAAATTCGTCCAATAGACGTTTCGAGATTTTTTTGGCCTTAGCTGCATCACCAATTTTTACTGATACAATATGAGAATCATTTTGAACAATACTCACCTCAATTTCCTGCAATTTACTTTTTAACTTCGCGACATTTTCTCGCATTTTCTCGCGCTCTTTTGAACTTGTTTGTAAATAACGAATATTGCAAACCGTAGCAGCTGCGATTACTGGTGGCAAGGCTGTAGTAAAAATAAAACCAGAAGCGATTGAACGAATTGCATCAATAATGTCAGATTTAGCGACAATATAACCTCCGATCGTACCAAAAGCTTTGGCGAAAGTTCCCTGAATAATATCAATTTCATTTTCCAATCCTAATTCTTGGCAAAGCCCAGCACCCGTTGCGCCATAAAGTCCAACGGCGTGAACTTCATCAACATAAGTGTAAGCCTGATATTTTTTAGCTAAAAAACTTATTTCAGCAATTTTACCAAAATCGCCATCCATGGAATAAACCGATTCACAGATAATTATTTTGGGATGATCTTTAGGATATTTTTGCAGCAATTCTTCTAAATGCGCCATGTCATTATGGCGAAAAATCTGTTTTTCAGCGCGACTATTTCTAATGCCCGAAATTATTGAGGCATGATTTTTTTGATCAGAAAAAATCACCAAATTGGGAATTATTTTTGCTATAGTCTGAATTGTTGCATCATTTGCAACATAGCCAGAAACAAAGGTTAAAGATGCATCTTTACCATGCAAATTGGCCACCACTCTTTCAAGCTCAACAATTGCATGATTGGTGCCTGAAATGTTGCGCGTTCCGCCAGCGCCAATTCCGTGGCACTTTAAAACTGAAATTGCCTCCGCAATTGCTGCCGGATTTTGACCCATTCCCAAATAATCATTGGAACACCAAACCGTCACTTTCTGACCGTTTTTATTATTAACAGCGTAAGGAAAATCGCCGCAAATACGCGAAATATCCAAAAATTCACGGTAACGATTTTCGCTTTGAAGCTTAGCGATTGCTTGCTTGAAATAGTCTAACATAAATTTTTTTGCTAAATTTGCATTTTTATCGGATCTGCAGCAAGTAATTTTTGTTTCTTGCGTTTCGGCATAACAATAATCACGCCGCATAAAATCACAATTGATCCGACTACAACCCAAAAATCAATCACTTCTCCAAAAGCGAAATAAGATATTATCGCGGTAAAGATAAGGCGCGTAAAATCAAAAGGCTGAATATAAGAAAGATCAGATTTGGCATAAGCATTTGAAATGCAGATATGAGTTAAATTTGAAATTAATCCAAGCAAGGCAAACCATAGAAAGTTTTCCAGATTAAGCGGCTGTAAATGAGGTAATGCAAAAGGAATTGAGCAAATCAGCATCACCAACGACATATAAGCAACAATAGTTTGTGGCTTATCGGTTTTGGTCATAATTTTTATTACGATATTAGAAATTATCCATAAACAAACCGAAGCGAATGAATAAAAATAAGTGGAATTAAATTCTTTAAAACCGGGACGCAAAATTATTAAAATGCCCGCAAGACCAATAAAACTGGCAATCCAGCTATGAGTTTTTACTTTTTCTTTGAGAAAAATTATTGCGGCAACGGTGGTTAAAATCGGAATTATAAAACTGATTGAAACCGCTTCCGATAAAGGCAAAATCGTTACAACATGAAACCATATTAACATTGAAACCAAGCCATTTACTCCACGAAAAATATGCAGGTGTAATTTGTTGGTTTTGAAAATACCTTTATGATTTTTGATGATTTGAGGCATGAAAAATAAAAGCCCGAAAAGATTTCGCACCATCACGATGAAAAAAATGTGGAAATCGGCAGAAAGATAACGAACTAATGCAATAAGAATTGACGCGAAAAAGCAGGAGAGAATTGCGTAGAAAATGCCTTGGGAATTGTCTGAGAGTTTATGAAAGAATGACACTGTTTTTTATTTGGTACTTTTTTCTGTTTATTTTTTATGGATTACAAACCTGAGTGAGCCCCGTCGTGAAGACGGGGTTCACTCGGGCTTGACTAAAATTGCAATCTCAATTTTTCAAACCTTTGTAAAAATTAACCGCTTCACGATTGGTTGCAATGCGATTAAAATTAATCGACTCAATAAAAATTCCTTCCAAGCTGCGGGCGCGTGACAATGCAACATAAGCTTGCCCTGGGCTAAAAACATCTGATAAATCGCAAGAAATTTTATCCAAAGTTAAACCTTGAGATTTGTGAATTGTCATCGCCCAAGCCAGAATTAACGGCACTTGATTTACGCCTGCTTCAGTTACAACCAATCTTTTTTCTTCATCATATTTTTCAATCAGCCATTCTTCTGGCGCAATTGTGAGAATTTTTCCATTAGCAAATTCTACAATCGGATAAAGTTTTTTCGGTGAAAAATTACGAACAATTCCCAAAGAACCGTTAATTATTCCTTCTTTTTGGTAAGTATTTTTAATCATCATCACCTGCGCTCCAACCTTTAATTTCAAGGCTTCTGGCGCGATACAATTTTTCTTCAAAAATTCGACACGATCAGGTTGTCCAAAATATTCTGCACCATGTAAAATTTCTTCGCGGGGAATTTTTTTCAATTCTTCAAAATTTATTTTCTCAACTTTGGCATTATGAGTTGTGAGAATTGTCGGCTTGATCGCCAGATTTTCATCATTGGCGTTAAGCCTTGCTTCTAAAGCTTCGCGGTCACTTTCATCAAGTTTTCCAAAGCGTAAATTATTGAGAATCTTGATAAATTTTTGGTCAGTTTGGCGAAAAATTTCTTCCAATTCAAACATTTCCAGATTCAGTTTTTTCCAAGCTTCCGATTCAAAACAGAAATTAAAATTGCTGCCACTGCGATTAATTGGCGGAAGCTGCAAAAAATCACCAAAAAACAACATTTGAATGCCGCCCATCGGCGCATTATTTTCGCGGATGCGACGAAAAACTTGATCGAGAATTTCTAATACTTCTGCCGAAATCATTGAAATTTCATCAATTGCCAAAGCGCCTGCGTGCTTGATTCTGCGTCTTATTTTGCTGAATTTTCCGCTAAAAATATTTTCTACAATCTGATCAATTGGCAAATTGGCTAAACCAATTCCGGCCCAAGAATGAATTGTTGAGCCACCAATATTCACCGCAGCAATTCCGGTGCTGGCAGTTACATCAAGACCCTTATTGCCATAATTACGTTTTAAAAAGCTTAAGAGATAAGACTTGCCGCTTCCGGCGCCACCAGTGACAAAAATATTTTTACCAGCTTCAAAGGCTTCTATAACCTGTTTTTGCTGGCTGGATAATGTGGAAAAATCTGGAGAGGAAAAATTTGAAGTGGTGATTTTCATGAGAGAAGGGTTTCTCTTTTCCGCCAGAGCGACGAAAAAGAGAAATTAAACTATTTTGCTGCGCGAACTGCGGCAATTTTTTCTTTGAAAGCTGCAAGCTCGAAAGCTCCAGGAATCAATTCTTCGCCGACTACAAAACCAGGAGTTCCGTTAATTCCGATGGTTCCGCCTAAGCTCAAATTTGATTGTAAAATTTCATTAATTTTAGCTGAATCATTTTTTAAAGTTGATGCTAGTTTAGACATGTTAACTCCAGCTGCTTTGGCAACTTTCAAAGCTGCATCTTTGCCTCTTTCGTTTGATTTCATCATGCCGTCATAAAACTTTTTATAAGAAGAAGGATCAATTATGTTAACTGCAATTCCTATAGTTGACATTTCTTGAGAAGCTTGACCAAGAATCGGGAATTCTTTATAAACAATTCTAACTTTTTTATCTTCTTTGATTAGCTCTTCGACAGTTGCGTGAGCTTTTTTGCAATAACCACAAGCATAGTCGAAAAATTCAACAACAGTTACATCATAACCAGAAGGCGCATATTGAGGTGAGTTTTTGTCGTTGAAAAGCTCATCTTTTTTAGTGGCAATGTTTTTTTGAGCATCTTTGGTTTTTCCTTCCATTTCAGCTTTTTGCATATTGGCAACAGAGGCAATAATTGCTCTTGGATTGGCTTGAATCCATTTTGCAACTACTTCTTCAACATCTTCAACTTTTTTAACTTTTTGATCTTTATCAATTCCGCTTGGATTAATTGCTTCTGCGGAATCAACCTTTTTTTCATCAGATTCGGCTCCTGATTTTTTACCAAGGAACGAATATGCTCCTCCGATAACAAGCAAGATAGCAACAACAATTATGATTGGTTTAAGCAAAGACGGCTTAGCGCCAAAATTTTTATTAATAAATGACATGAGAAAATGAATTGGAATTTTTAAACAAAAGGTTCGAAATTGCTTTTTCTTAAGGAAAAAGTCTGTGTCTCGCCATTAAATTAATTTTACTTAGAAATGCAACCCGAAATTTCCCCAAATTTCTCAATTGAAAATAGTTATCCTAATTTCATTGCTGCTGGAATTGATGAAGCAGGTCGCGGTCCACTTGCAGGACCTGTGGTTGCAGCTTGCGTGATCTTAAATCAAAGTGATTTTCCCAGTGAAATTAATGATTCAAAAAAGCTTTCAAAGTCTTTACGAAAAAAGATTTTTGCCGAACTTTTAATCAAAGAAAAATCTGGAATTGTCAAATTCGGAATTGGCGTGGTTGATGAAAAAATTATTGATGAAATAAATATTCTTCAGGCCACAAAATTAGCGATGCATCGCGCTTTTTTTGATTTACAGAAAAAATACGGCATTTTTCCGCAATTAATTTTGATTGATGGCAATTTTATTCCCTTCACAAAACAAGATAAAATTAAAGAGATGTTGGCGATTATAAAGGGTGATCAAAAAAGCCTTTCAATTGCCGCTGCCTCGATAATCGCCAAAGAAACTCGCGATGAAATTATGAGAAATATTCACCAAAAACATTCGTCATTTGGTTTTGACAAACATGCCGGCTACGCCACGAAATTTCATATTGAAAAAATTCGTGAATTTGGAATTTGTGAATTTCATCGCAAATCTTTCGAGCCAATAAAATCAATGTTTCATGAAAATTATTAAAGAATCCGACTTAAATGCAGTTGAACTAGCTTGTGATTTTTTACGACAAGGAAAGGTAATTTCCTTTGCCAGCGACACAGTTTATGGAGTTGCTGCTGATGCTGGAAATTATGACGCTGTAAATACATTGTATGAAATCAAAAACCGTGATGCAAAAAAACCAATCGCGATTTTTGTGAAGGATTTAAAAACCGCAGAAAAAATCTTTGATTTTGATGAAATAGCCAAAAAAGTTGCTAAAGAATTTTTACCCGGAGCCCTAACTTTAGTGCTTAAAACCAAAGATAATGTTAAAAATATTTTAGCTGAAAATTTAAATCAGAATGACGATAAATTTTTGGGATTTCGTATTGTTGAAAAAAATTTTATAAAAAACTTACTACAAAAATTTGACGGTATTTTGGCGGTAACCAGCGCCAACAAATCAAATCATGAAGCTTCAATTAACGCTGACGAAGTAAAAAAATATTTCACAAATTCTAAACTCGCTTTATTAATTGATGGCGGAATTTCTAAAGAAAAAACACCTTCTACAGTTGCTAAAATTTCTGATAAAAAAATTACAATCCTGCGCCAAGGATTAATCAATATTTCTTAAGTTATGATTTTTAAATTGCTGCGCAATCCTATAATAAAAATTATCGGCATATCTGTAATTCTTTATTACGGACTATTCGCCAATAAAGAAAAACCAGGTTCACTGGGTAATCGTTTTTCATCAGAGCAAATAAAAAAAGATTTTTCCGAAGTGCGCGAAAAAACAGTTTTTATCGCTGAAAACGTGAAATTGGCGCGTGAAATTGCCAAAGAAAAAGAAGCTGAAAAAGAAGCAGAAAAAAAAGCGACCGCAACAAATCCGGCTTTACAGGTTTCGGTTAAAGATTTGGAAGAAGGTGTTGGTGAAAATATTTCCTGCGGCGATTCAGCATATATTAATTATGGAATTTACACAAAAGACGGCAGACAACTTGAATTTAAAGAAAACCAAATTTTAGTAATTGGCAATAAATCTAACTGGTTATTGGAAAAAAATATCATTGGCATGAAACAAGCCGGAAGTAGATATATCAATATTCCACAAGGTTCACAAGTTAATGATTCAAAAATAACTGAATATTTAAACTCAAATAAATCTGATTTAAAATATCAGGTCACGCTTTTAGCTTTTACAAAAAATCCTAACTCTCAACTTTCCTGCAATTAAATGAAAAAGCCCAAAGAATCGACAACAAAATTTCTTTATGATTATTTGCCGTTAATTGTTTTTTTTGCTATTTACAAATTAGCTAAAACTCCCGATCCATTAGTTACGGCAACTATTTACATGGTTGTTACAACTTTTATTGCCTTGATTATTTCTTATTTTTTAACCGGAAAAATTCCGACAGTTGCTTTAGTTTCTGGAATTACCTTGGGAGTTTTTGGCGGTTTGACGATCTTATTGAAAGATGATATTTTCATCAAGATGAAGCCAACGATAATTAACGTGATTTTTGCCGTAATTTTGTTTTACGGATATTTTAAGAAGAAGCCGTTTTTATCTTATATTTTGGGTGAACAAATTAAAATAGATAATCGCGCTTGGCTTACTCTCTCAATGCGCTGGGGGTTTTTCTTTTTGATTTTAGCGATATTAAATGAATTAATCTGGAGAAATTTTTCTACTGATTTTTGGGTGCAGTTTAAAGTTTTTGGAATGATGCCAATTTCACTGATTTTTACAGTTTTCCAAGTGCCTTTTATGATTCGGGAAATGAAGAAAATGGAAAATAAATAATTTTGATAACGGTGAAGAATAGATCCTGAAACAACCTCAGTATGACTATTATACCAAACTAAAAATCTATTGATCGCATTAGCTTCGTCTTTTTGGTAAAAATTAAAACTTAAAAAAACCAGCGGTATATTGATACAGCAAGTTTTTTTAAGTTTTAATTTTCCCTCAAAAATACTTTGCTACTGCGATCAATAGATTTTTAGTTTGTTATAGTTAGTTTGAAAATTTTTGAGAGCCGCCAATTTTCCTCAAAAGTTCTTTGCTATTTCTCATATTTTGAATGCAACTCGGCATTAATTCAGATTTAAGAGATGTTCTAGAGCGATTTTTGAGGCTTCCTTTTGGGCTTCTTTTTTCGATTTTCCTTCGGCACTGAATTCTAATTTTAAGTGTAAAATTTTAACCTTTGAGACGAAAAGTGGCGAGTGATCTGCGCCACCTGATTTGATGGTAGAATATTGCGGTAGTTGTTTTGATTCTAATTGGACTAATTCTTGCAATTCTGAAACCGGATCTTTTGGCGGAGTAAGATTTTTCTTCAGCAAATCTTGCCAAAAAGTCATAATAAATTTTTCTGCTTCTTTGTAACCAGAATCTAAATATAAAGCTCCAACTAGAGCTTCAAGAGCATTCTCCAAATTTCTTTTATTAGTTTTTCCGCCCATATTTTCTTCGCCGCGGCTGATTTGCAAAACTTCTTCTAAACCAATTGCCAAAGCAATTTCTGACAGAGATTCGCCCGAAACCAATGAAGCTTGGCGCTTTGAAAGATCGCCCTCCATTTCATGCGGATATTTCTTCATCAAAAATTCGGCAATTACCAGAGATAAAACTTTGTCACCTAAAAATTCCAAACGTTGATAATTAGGTTTATTTTTATTTTCTTTGGAAAGGCTAGGATGCGTCAAAGCCTCTTCCAGCAAAGCTTGGTCGCTGAAATTGTAATTAATGCGATTGCAGAATTTTGAAAAATCAGGATTCATTTAATTAACTTTAGTAAAAATTCGGTTATAGCGAATTGAATTTGTCCAATTCCAAAATTGCCAAGTTGGTTTAGAGTTGGAAAAGAAAATTAGAGTCGCTTTTCCAACCAGATTTTCTTCAGGAACATAGCCAACTTGCGATAAAAAACGACTATCTTGTGAATTATCGCGATTGTCGCCCATCATAAAATAATGACCCGCAGGAACTTCATAAATTCCGGTATTATCTTGCGGCGCTTCGCTGCTTTGATCCAAAGTTTCAAAGGTTTTTCCTTCCGGTAAAGTTTCAAGAAATTTTCTAATTTCAACTTTTAAAGATCCATCATTGTCGCTGAAAACGCCGTTAGTAATTTTTGAAACTTCAACATTATTGATAAAAAGCACGCCGTTGCGCATTTGAATTTGATCATTTGGAAGCCCGATAATTCTTTTTATGTAATTAATGCTAGGCTCGCTTGGTAAGCGAAAAACCGCAACGTCGCCGCGAGTTGGTTTGTTTTTTTCAAAAATTCTGCCTTCAAAAAAATCAATTCCAAAAGGAAAAGAATAGCGGCTGTAACCATAAGAATATTTGGCGACAAAAATATAATCACCAATCAAAAGACCGGGTTTCATTGAGCTTGATGGAATATGAAAAGGCTCGAAAAAAATCGAGCGCACAAAACCAGCGCAAAGCAAAGCGATTATTAATGTTTTGACAAATCCCATTGGAGGTTTTTTAGCTTCTATTTCGTTGGCTTGGATTTCGGTTTTGCTCATTTTATTTTATTAGTTGTGGCGCCTTAATTAAATTTTCACCTTTCATATCTTGCGGTTTCTCAATTCCCATCAAGCCTAAAACCGTTGGCGCAATGTCGTCCAAAGCGCCGTTGTTCAATTTTATTTCGGAAATATTTTTCCCAATCAAAATTAATGGAACAGGATTTGTTGTGTGAGAAGTATGTGGATGATCATCATGATCAAGCATACATTCAATATTTCCATGATCTGCCGAAATTAACATCAGACCATTTTTTTCGAGAATTATTTTTTCCAATAAACCAAGTTGACGATCAATTGCCTCACAGGCTGCAATTGCGGGATCAATCATGCCGCTATGTCCAACCATGTCGGGATTGGCATAATTCACAATTATGAAATCAAATTTTTCGCTGGCAATTGCTTCGCGTAATTTTTCACCAACTTCATTGGCCGACATTTCAGGCTTTAAATCGTAAGTCGCAACTGCTGGAGATTTTACCATAATTCTGCTTTCGCCCGTAAGTTCTTTTTCTTGTCCGCAGGAAAAGAAAAAAGTTACGTGAGCATATTTTTCAGTCTCGGCGATGCGCAATTGCGTAAGTCCACGAGCTGATAAAATTTCCGGCAATGAATTTTTTACTTCAATTGGTGGAAATAAAATTTGATAAAAATTATTTAATTTTTCGGAATATTCGGTGAAGGCTAAGCGATGCGAAAAATCGATTTTTTTAGTTTCAAATTCTTTGAATTGGGGATTTAAAATTGCATCCGACATTTCGCGGGCGCGATCAGCGCGGAAATTAGCAAAAATTAAAGCATCACCATTTTCAATTCCGCTATAATTGTCAATAATAGTTGGCAAAATAAATTCATCGGTGATTGATTTTTTATAAGAATTTTCAACTGCTGAAACTGTATCAGAATTTTTTTCACCAATTCCAAAAATAATCGCATCATAAGCTAATTTTATACGATTCCAATTCTGATCGCGATCCATGGCGTAGTAACGACCAGAGATTGTAGCAATTTTAATATTCTTGATTTTTTTCAAATAAATTAAAGCACTTTTTTGAGCAACGTCGCGGCCATCTAAAAATGCGTGAAGCAAAACTTTAACGCCATTTTTTGCTAAAAATTCGGCTAAAAAAATAATGTGATTAATATGAGAATGAACGCCGCCATCAGAAAATAATCCCAGTAAATGACAGGTTTTTTTTGATGTTTTTAGATCAGAAATTAATTTTTGTAATTTTTCATTTTTCTCCAAACTGCCATCAGAAATTGCATTATTGATGCGCGGTAAATCTTGAAAAATTACGCGCCCAGCACCGATCGTCATGTGACCAACTTCCGAATTGCCCATTTGTCCTTCGGGCAAGCCAACCGCAAGCCCTGAAGTTTCGAGTTGTGAATGTGGATAAGTTTTAAAAAAACGTCGATAATTTGGCAAATCAGCGCGCGCAATTGCGTTGAATTTATCTGATTCATCACCAATTCCCCAGCCATCAAGAATGCACAGCAAAACTGGTTTATTATTTAGTTTTTGATTCATGGATTTTTATAAAAAATTGAGAATTTCTGAAATTTCAATTTCATTTTTTTCGCCGCTTTTGCGATCTTTAACTTCCACTTTTCCGACCGCGGCTGACTTAGGTCCAACTATAATTTGAGTGGGAATTCCGATTAAATCGGCGATTGAAAATTTTTGCCCTAAACTAGCTTTTGTATCATCATAAATTACTTCAATATTTTGCTCTTGGAATTTGTTATAAATTTCTTCGCAAACCTTGTCGCATAATTCATCGCCCGAGCGAACATTAATCAATGCAACTTGAAAAGGTGCCAATTCTTTTGGCCAGATAATGCCGTTTTGATCATGATTTGCTTCGATCGCGGCGGCAACAACGCGAGATGCGCCAATTCCGTAAGAACCCATATTTGGATAAATTTTTTCACCATTTGTGCCCATCACGCTTGCTTCCATGGCTTTTGAATATTTCAAACCGAAATTAAAAATATGACCAACTTCAATGCCGCGTCTTGATGCAAGCTGGTCGGCGGCAATCGGACATTTTTTAGCAACATGCATTTCATCTGCCATTGCGTACATACTTTGCATTTGCGCAATATCGAAAGTTTCTAATTTTGATAATTCATCAAATTTTTTATCGTAATAAATCGCGCTTTCGCCAGTATCAGCAAGCAAGTGAAATTCATGCGATAAATCTCCTCCAATTGCGCCAGTGTCTGCTTTAACTGCCATTGGTTTTAAACCCATTTTACGAAAAATTTTGAAGTAAGTTTCATACATTAAGTTGTAAGTTTTTTTGGCCGAAACTTCATCAATATCGAAAGAATAAGAATCTTTCATCAAAAATTCGCGACCGCGCATTAGCCCAAATCTAGGGCGAATTTCATCGCGGAATTTCCAGTGAATTTGATATAAATTTTTAGGTAAATCTTTGTAAGTAGTAATATTTTTTCTGAAGATATCGGTGACAACTTCTTCATGAGTTGGACCGTAAAGAATGTCGCGATCGTGGCGATCTTTAATGCGTAACATTTCTTTGCCATAAGCGTCAAAACGACCAGATTCAATCCATAATTCTGCAGGCTGAATTGTTGGCATTAAAATTTCCAAAGCGCCGGCTTTATCCATTTCTTCTTTGATAATTTTTTCAACTTTGCGCAAAACTTTTAGGCCCAAAGGAAGCCAAGTATAAATGCCGGAAGCGGTTTGACGAATCATTCCGGCGCGAATCATTAATTGATGTGAAACCACAGTTGCATCAATTGGATTTTCTTTAAGAGTTGGTAAAAAATATTGTGAAAGTTTCATGATTTGAAATTTAGTAATTCTATAAATAAGTTCTTGTAACTTTATTTTGTAAAACCAGATTGAGGCATCTTCAAGTTTAAATAAAATCTTTTTTTCAATTCTCTAGTTAATGAATCGTTTTTCAAACCTTTCACATGGCCAGTCTTTCCTTTCAGCGCCGATGTGTTGCTGTTGTTGTTAATTAGCGCGCACTCCCTTTTGTAAGTTTCTCTTTTTTAGTTTTAAAATTTCTCGAAGTCAGTCATGACAATCATCAAGCCATTCACAGCATTAGTGTTGGTGTTTTTTGGTCAAAGCAATGCTTTTTCAAAAAACTATTCATCCACTTTAGAAAAAGTTAAACTTTTTCAATTCAAATCTAGGCAAACATTACAACTGGAAAAAGATGATAAAAAATCTTTTACAACGCTTAAAAGTTTTTCTGCTTCTTTTAGAAAAAGTCCAAAACCGGTTTTGATAAGAAAAATTATTCGTCCAATTTCATTGTCATTGCAAAATTCTTTTCAAGTTACTGATTTTTTAAATGAGTTAAAAATCTCTTCAAATTCTGATTTCAACAGCTTTCGTTCAGTGCTGTTTGGTTGTTGTTCCTGCTGCTAAGAGCTTCTTCTATTTTCCCCTGATTAAAAATTTATACTTGTATGAAATACCTAATTATTTTACTCACTTTGAGCCTAAGCGCCTGCACGAAACCGGAATCTTTTTTTAGCAAAGATTGCATTTATCATAATTGGAAAGATGGCGATAAGCATTGCCCGCGCTACAATGTGGTGAGTGTTGATCGATCTAATTACCAACCATATTATCAGCCGAATTACTATTACCCGCCGCAAGCAAGATGGCGTTAAGAAATTCTTTTTTTAATAAAATTTTGCGCGAGGCGAATGGCATGAATATCAATCGAATGATCGAGATTTGGAATTGGATGTTCTTCAAAAGAAATATTATTTTCTTTAAGCAACAATCCAGCTTCAGCAAGGCTTGAGAAAGGCACCACCGAATCAGACTCACCATGAATCAGGCAAATTTCTGGTTTCGATAAAGTTTTTTCATTCACCATTTCTGGTAAAATCAATTTGCCGGAAAATGAAATTACACCGGCGGGTTTTTTATTTTGAATAAAACCCTGATAAAGCGCCATCATTGCGCCTTGAGAAAAACCAACTAAAAAAAGATTTTCTGCACTTAGTTTAAAGCGTTCGAGTTGTGAATTAATAAAATGCTGTAAAGTTTTGTTGGCATTTTTTACTGATTCTGCCATTGTATCAAGGCTTTTGCGCTCCATTCCTGCACTTAATGAAAACCATTGGTAAGCATGTGGAAATCCACCTTCCCAAGGCTCAATTGCGTTGGGAGAAATGAAATGAGCGTCGGGTAAAATCTTTTTAAATTCGTAAGAAAGATCGATCAGATTTTCACCATTCGCGCCGTAGCCATGCAAGAAAATCACTAGATATTTGGGATTTTTGGCATCAGAATATTCGTAAAATTTCAGGTTCGACATAGTTGAAATTAATCAGTAAAGAAACCTCTGAAAAACTAGGATTTCTCGAGGGATTTTGTGATTATTTAAAATTTTTGAAACTTGAGCGCACTACGATGTGCGTGAGTTTCAAAAATTTTAAATAATCACAAAAGTGCCGAGAAAGACAGTTTTTCAGAGGTTTCTAAAATAGGGGTTCCAAAGGGATATGCTTACTGTCAATAATCTTTCGTTTTTTAAAGATGACAAGAAAATCTTTTCCGATTTAGGTTTTTCGGTGGGCATTGGTTCAGCTTTGATAATCAAAGGCCGCAACGGTTGCGGCAAAAGTAGTTTATTAAAAATTATCGCCGGAATTTCTAAAGCAAAGCAGGGCGAAATTTTATGGGGCGGCAATAATATTGAAAATTTTCGTGATGATTTTAACGGCGACAGCCAATTTTTAGGACATAAAAATTTCCTCAAAACAGAATTAACAGTTGCCGAAAACCTTAAATTCTATGCCAAACTTTCTGCTACCGAAGCCGCACTTTCTTCGGCTTTAAGTTTTTTTCAGCTCACAAATTTAGCAGATGAAAAAGTAAAAACCCTTTCTGCTGGCTGGCAAAAACGCGTGATGTTGGCGAAGCTTTTATGCTGTCCAGCAACTGTTTGGATTTTGGACGAACCTTCAAACAATCTTGACAAGGCCGGAAAGGAAATGTTACACGGATTAATCAAAACCAGAATCAAAGAAGATGGCTTGGTGATCATGGTAACTCATGATGAAATGTTTTTCGATTTAGGCCCGCGCTTGAATCTGGAGGATTTTTCTTCTTAATTTTAATTAATTTTTGGTAGTAATATGAGTGGAAATTTGATTTTGATCATTGCAATTCTAGCAGCATTTTATTTCTGGTACACAATCATCATAAGCAGACGTAACAAGGCTTTAGAAGCTTTGGCTGGTGTTGATGTACAATTACAAAACCGCTTGGAATTAATTCCTAATATTTTAACCATCGCCAAAAAATTCATGGAACATGAAGAAAAAATATTTACTGAAGTAACCAAATTGCGTGAACAATTATCGCAAAATTATGATTCCAAAAATCCAGAAGAGTTAAAAAAACATTTAGAGCTTGCGGCAGAATTATCACAAAAAATGAATAATTTTATGGTTCGTGCTGAAAATTATCCCGAGCTCAAATCAAGCCAGAACATGCTTCAAGCTCAACAAAGCTATAATGAAGTTGAAGCCCAAATTGCAGCATCAAGAAGATTTTACAATTCTGCAGTGGCATCACTTCGCAACTCAATCCAGATTTTTCCAGGCAATATAATTGCCGCAATTGCGCAAGTAAAAACTATGCCGCTTTATGAAGCGACTGAAGCCGCAAAAAAACCAGTTGATGCAAAAAACTTTTTGTAAAAAATGAAAATTATTTCTTCTTGGAGCTTTAAAAACAAGGATTGCACAATAGATGCAGAATTTATCGAAACCGGCGCAAGAGATGCTGGTTTTGCTAAATTCTATGATCAAAAAATCCGACCCGCTGCTTTAGAATTTGAAAAAATTCGTCTTAAATATCGCAAAGACTTTCTGATTTGGATGCCGATCGCAACTATTGCTTCGGTGATAGTCTGGATTGCATTTTTCTATGTTGAAAAAAGTTCATTTCAGACAAATTATGGCGACAAAGACAATCAATATCTTTTTGGTTTTTGCTGCATTATTTCCGCCGGATTTTTTTATATGCCTTATCGAGCTTGGAGCCAGTTTAAGAGCAAAATAAAATCAGGATTATTCGTTCATATTTTTAATTTCTTTCAATTTTCTTTTGATCCAGAAGGAAAGTCGGCTGATCGTTGGGCTCTTCCGCGTTTTAATATTTTGCCTTATTATGATAATTTTACTTCGCAGGATTTGGTTTTAGGAAAATATAAAAATGTTGATTTGGGATTTTCTGAATTGCGCGCTACCGTTGAAACGAGAGATTTTAAAGGTAGAAAAAATATCAAGCAGGTTTTTCAAGGTGCAGTTGTGATTTTTGATTTTAATAAAAATTTCAAAGGCCACACTTTAGTCAAAGATGATAAAGGTTTCTTAGGAAATATGATTCAAAAAACCTCTCATAGTGATGATTTTGGCAATTTGTCGCGGGTTGAATTAGAGGATCTAGAATTTGAAAAAACGTTTCAGGTTTTTTCCAGCGACCAAATTGAAGCGCGTTATCTTCTTACAACTTCTTTCATGGAGCGTTTGAAAAAATTATCCAGCTATTTTGAAAGCAAAAAAGTTGAAGCCAGTTTTCATAAAGGCAGCCTGCTTTTAATATTTCATGATAGCAAAAATTTATTTGAGCCGAATTCGTTGTTTAAAAAGATGGATGTGGCGGGAGAGTGTAGAAAAGTCATTGAGCAGATCAGCCTGCTTTTTGATATTGTGGATATATTGAAGATTGATGAAAGAACGAGATTATAAATTTTAGATTGGGAATTAGTCCAGCTTCGTCGAGATGCTAGCTCGATTTCATCATCTAAAAATCAACCACCAATTAAACTGAAAATGTGAACTGGGTTTACAAACCAATTCCAGAGCTGGAGGATTATAAATTTAATATTTCCTTAAGAATTTTTAATCCACTTCACTTCAAAATTCGCGGCTTCGCTTTTTTTCAAAATTTTTAAAATCTGCGGTAAACAAAAATTTAATTTTTCATCCAATTGCCATGGAGTGCTGAAAATAAACATTCCGCAGGCATGCATTTTGGTTTCATCTTCATCCCAACTTGTCCTACTCCCAAAATCTCAACACCCCGATCCAGTAAAATCAACCATCCACAAGGTTAGTTTTTCTGTTTTCCCACACTATACCAAATTAACTATCTCTTGATAGCCATAACTTTGTCTTTTTGGTAAAAATTGAGAAATTAATCGCTTAATTGGAGGGTTTTTTAGATTTAAAAGATGAAATCGAGAAAAAAGTTTTTGCGATAGCTAAGAAGCATTTTGACTTCAATTTCTCCTTAGTTTTTTACGATCTGACCACTCTTTACTTTGAGAGTTTTGAAACAAGTTAAAAAAATCAATCAATGCCGGAATTTACGACGAGATAAATAAACGAGAAGTGGTGATGAGACCAAAAATCAGCGACGAAGTTAATGCGATCAATAGATTTTTACTTTGGTATAGGTTGGGACAAGTCGGGAAAAGCCATTAGATGCGATCAACCAAGCTTTGTATTTCTTGGACTTTCAATGGCAGCTTGGAATCTTGGCTACTGCTTGGCACTTATTCTATTAAGTTTAACTTTCTATCGATCACTTCTTTTGGCTTCGCCAAAGTTGTACAATAGCGCTTCGAACAATCGGTAAGTAAAGCATTAACTGTTGTTTCAAAAAGCTGGAAAATGTCTCCGCTATTGGCTCCAGCGCCAATCGTGAAAGGTAGCCAAACCACTCTTATTTTAGTTTTATCTCTCATCCAAAGCAGCGTTTTCTTATCTTCGTAACCTCCAAAAATTATTGCCTCAACCGGATTGGTTCTAAGATTTTGTATTACCTGATTCAACAACACCAAATCTGCTTTAGCACCAGTTGTAGGATCGCGCAGCGTTATTATTTTTAGCCCCAGCCATTCTGCTAAAGTTGACCAAGAATTATCATTAGCAATAAACTTCAGACCTTTAAGTGGTTCGGCTTTGAGTTCCCATCTTAAAATTGCCTTATTCCACTTTGCTATAAAACTGTTATAATTGTTTTGATAAGCTATTGAATTAAGCGGATCGATAATCTTGATGCGCCGCGTAAATTCAGCAGCAATCTTGGCAATATAATGTGGATTTAAATGAACTCTCTCGCCCTTCCATAAATAACCAAGCTGATTGGGGCGATCAACTATCATGCCTTGTGGAATCTGTTTTTTACCAACATATTCAGACGCGTAAAGCATAGTGATTTCACCAGGTAAAAATTTAAAATTGGCACTACTGTTTATCAAATAATTAATCCATTTCGACTCCAAATCATTGCCACTGCAAAACATCATATCAGCACCGCGCGCGATTGAAACTAAAGGAGTTTTAACCAATAAATTGCGCGGATTTTGACTAGAATTTGTTGCAGTTATTACATCGGCTTTGGTCTTTACAATTTTCTTGGCAACACCTGCCCATTCCGGCTCGCAAGCTAGAATTGTAACTCTTGCTTCGGCATTAGCTCCAACCAAAATAAAGCCCAAAATTAAAAGAATTTTTTTCATCTATTGTACCGAAAAATTAACTCGAATTTCTTGCGTAGAATCAATTGAACTAGAAGCAAATTTCCAGTTCTTCAAGCTCTTTAAAAGAAGATAATTGAGCCTTGGATTAGCGCAAGGCTTGATTAAATCAACTTTTGAAACTTTGCCATCACTTGCAATATAAAATCGTGCCACCGCGCTGCTTTCAAAAGCTTCTTGCCGCAAATCATCAGGAATTTGCGGCAAGGGATTATAGATTGGTTCAACTTTTTTTGAAACTGCGTCATGCAAATCTTGTGCTGATTTTTCATGAAAATGCAAAAAAGTTTCTTTTTGGTTTTTTTGCTGTTTTAAATCGTAATGTTTACTTGATTTTTTTTCCTGCGCCACCTGATTATAATTAATTATATTTATAACTGAAACCGACGGAATTTTAGTTTCTTTGGCAAACGAAAAAAACAGCGCCGCAAAAAGCAGCGCATGGATCAACGATGCCAATAAAAAACTGCATAAATTATTCATTATCAAAATGATTTTGAGGCAATTAAATAAATGGTACGGCGTTGAGCAAATTGCGATGCTGAAATACCAATTCCTGAACCGTTAGAATATTGATAAACTTCATCAAGCAAGTTAAGCATCGATAAGCGCATATTTATTTTTCCAGCCGCAGGAATCACAAAATCACGCGCCACGCTGGCATTAATAGTCCAATAAGATGGCATAGTGTTTTTATTATTGTCGCCGGTGCGAAGACCAGATCCAAATAAAGCATCAGCACTTAGTTTGATTCCTTGTAAAACATAAGAAGAGCCAATTGAAGCAGTATAATTCTGCACGTGATCGAGAGTAACATAATTATCAGCAATATAACTCAACTCTTCTGAATCGTGAATATATTGACCGGAAACAATATTTTTCCCGTAAGCTCTTTGAGTTGCTAAATTTAAATAGGCTCCAAAATCATTTTCTTGATAATCCGCCTTAAACTCCAAACCATAAGCCTTGCCGCGCTGATAATTAAACGGAGTATAGATTAAAGAATTGCCAAACTGATGTTCGTCAAGCAGATTCTTAACCTGCTTGTAATAGCCATCCAAAGCCAGAGTCAGATTTTTAGTTGCTTTGTGCGAAATTCCTAAATCAAAATAATGCGTCCGCTCAGCTTTAACTTTATTATTTTTTTCACTTTCTGAAGCATTGCTGGTATTGGCAAATTTGCTTCGCGTAGTTTCAGAAATTGCCGAAGTCGGCGGCGGAGTAAAATAGCGCGAATATCCGGCATGAATTTTAGTCGCTTTACTTAAATCATAAACAGCGCCAAATCTCGGACTTAACTGCCATTCATTAACATAAGAACGCGACATATCAAAACGACCGCCATAATTAATGGTTAATTTATCTGTCGCTTTCCACTCATTTTGCAAATAAGCCGAATAAAGCTGCGAATTTTTTATACCTTTTTCATCAATACGACTCGCGTCAGTTGAAATCTGATTTCCCGCATCATCTAGGTCAAATACCCAATTTTCGCTATAGCTTTTAACTTCGTCATTACTGGCATAAAAACCGGTGCGTAAAGTATTTTTATTGTTCAATTCGTAGCTAAAATCACTTTGGATACCATTGGCAAAACTACTGCGATCAAGGCTTGAAGCAATGCCATTAAAAATCAAATCACCATCATGATCGGGATTAAACTGCAAATCGCTATATCGAGTAAAAAGAGAAATCTGATAGTCAACATCAGAATCCGAAACGCCTTGAAGCGAGGCAACAGCAAAGCGGCTGGATTCTTTTTGCTTCTGGTTTAGGTAATTAGAATCAGAAGTGGCGTTAGTTAAGCTGTAAGCGGCTTCTTGATTTGGATTATTAGGAATTTCAAAACGATTTGTTGCATTTGAAACAATAAAGCTAAGACGCTTTGAAGCATCAATAATGTAAGAAAAATATCCAAAAACATTATCTTGCGAAGTGTCGTTGTGATTAGAATTTCGTGCCGCAGTTGTCGATTCAATGCCGCGTGAATTTTGCATGTAAGTTGTATTTACATAATAATCCAAATTACCTTTGGCGCCTCCAAGTTGCTGATTCAAACGCAACATATTATTACCACCAACAGTAACTTCAGAACGACCGCCCTTTAAAGATGCGCCGCTTTTAGTTTTAATATCAACAACACCTGCGGTTCTCAAACCATATTGCGCAGGCATTGCGCCGGTTAGAAAATCAACCGATTTGGCAAAATGGGTGTCGAGACTTTGACCAAAACCATTTACACCTTCGGGCAACATTACGTCATTAATGCGATATTGTAGGTTAGAGTGATCACCCCGAACATGAACCTGATTTTGTGAATTAGTCACCACACTTGGCGCACGCAACAAAAGCTGATTAAGCGGAGTTGCTTCACCTTGCGGCAAATTCTCAATATCTTTTTGGTCAAAAGAAAATGAGCTACTGCCAGTTTTTGGTGATAAATTATTGCGGGAATTATCGAGTTTTTTTGCGGTGATTTCGTAGTTCCAAACTTCGTTAGAAGCAAATGCTGTATTGGTTAAAAAGCCAAAAAATAGTGCAAGAATAAGTGATTTTTTCATGAGTTATTTCTTAATAAATTTAAATAGAAAATCTCGCGAGCAAAAAGTCGCCAAGATTTATTTTGATTTTATTTAAGAAATAACCGGCGGAGCGCGCGGGGCTTTAGAAGATAAAAGATAAGAAAGTTTTACGCGGTTAAATTTGCGTAAAGCAAAAACCATGAAAAAAAACGCCGCATAAAATGCTAAATTTGGCGTTAAAGAAATTTGGTTTTGAAAAGCGGAAAAACTACACAAATAACAATCATGATTTTTGTGGGAATTTTTTTCCTGCGAAACCGCATCATTTTGATGTGAAAAACTATGCGCAAGCGAAATGCTTCCGCCTGCTATAAAAATAGCGAGAAAGAAAAAAGCGCAGAGTTTTGTAAATTTGGATTGGATTTTTAACTTAAACATCAAATCTGATTAAAATTATCTCAATGCCAAAATCAATATAAATTATGCCTGCTCAAATTTTCACCCTTTTAGAAAAAGTCGGACATTTTACTTTGTCAAATTTAGCCAAGCTCGGCGAGATATTTTTATTCATGCTCAATGCCGTTCGTCATTGTTTTACGCCACCATTTTATCCGCGATTAATTTTGCGTCAGTTTTTACAAATCGGTTATTTTTCTTTGCCCGTTGTTGGTTTGACCGCAATTTTTTCTGGCGCAGTTTTGGCGTTGCAAAGCTATTCCGGATTTTCACGTTTTAACGCTGAAAGCACGATTGCAACGGTTGTAGTTCTTTCAATTACCAGAGAACTTGGACCAGTATTAGCCGGACTAATGGTCGCCGGAAGAGTTGGCGCTTCAATGGCCGCCGAAATTGGAACTATGAAAGTTACCGAACAAATCGACGCGCTGCGCACGCTTTCAACCAATCCTTTCAAATATTTAATCGCTCCGCGCGTGATCGCTGGAGTTTTAATGCTGCCATTTCTAGTTTTAATTGCCGATATTATCGGCGTGATGGGCGGCTATTTAGTGAGCGTTCATTCTTTAGGATTTTCACCCGGACCTTACATCAACAACACTTTAAAATTTTTAGAAACAATCGATGTAGTTTCAGGCTTGGTAAAAGCGGCATTTTTTGGATTTGTAATTTCAATAATGGGCTGCTATTTCGGCTATAATTCCAAAGGCGGCGCTGAAGGAGTTGGCATTGCTACAACCAACGCTGTTGTGGCGGCATCAATTACGATATTGTTAGCAAACTATGTTATTACAGGGTTATTTTTTGGATAAGTTATATGTCAAAAAAGAG
>Ga0214919_10004203_pt1 | contig 21169 bp, 11 predicted proteins | sample LL1503_MetaG_FD_177994 | JGI IMG/M metagenome (GOLD analysis project Ga0214919, IMG submission 177994) | Freshwater microbial communities from Lake Lanier, Atlanta, Georgia, United States - LL-1503 | ecosystem: Environmental > Aquatic > Freshwater > Lake | place: USA: Georgia | collected... | reverse complement strand
AACGTGCAAACGTTTTTGGCGCATCAGTTGCTTGATTTTGAGCAAGACGAGGTAGGCGTTAAAGCAAACGTTTGCAGGACGTCAGATGGCGAACGCATGACATTGAAGGCGCGCTATCTCATCGCAGCGGATGGGGCTGCCAGCATCGTGCGCAAACAACTCCAGCCGCCCATCGAGGATTTGGCCTTTGATGAATGGTGGTTGGTGGTGGACGCTTGGATTCGGGACTCGATCGAATTGCCCGCGCGCGCCGTGCAGTATTGCCGCCCCTCGCGTCCGGGTACTTACATGGTCGGTCCAGGAGCCCTCAGGCGGTGGGAGATCAAAATGCTGCCGCATGAGACGCCAGAGGATTTCCAAGATCACGGTGCTGTTTGGCGTGTGCTGGCCGACTTCGTTGACACCAGCCGTCTGGAACACTGTCGGACCGCGGTGTACCGCTTTCATGCCTTGGTGGTCGAACAGTGGCGGCATGGTCGTGTTTTTTTAATCGGAGATGCCGCGCATCAGATGCCGCCTTTTCTGGGGCAGGGCCTGTGTGCGGGCGTGCGCGATGCCTTTAACCTGGCTTGGAAACTCGATGCGGTGATGAGCGGCTGGGCGTCCTCTGGTTTACTGGACACCTACACCGATGAGCGCAAGCGCCATGTGCGCACTGTAGTCGGGCATGCCAAAGCGTTTGGTTTGATTATTGGCGAGCTTGACCCTGTGGCTGCGCGTGAGCGAGATCTCAGACTCGGCGCAGAACTGGCCGCCGGACGTGCCGTCACGGTGCGTCAGCGCTTCATCCCTGGCCTGGAGACGGGGCTTATAGATTGCGATGCGAATGGCGCCCCCCAGCCCGGCGCGGGTGACTTGCTTCTTCAGCCTTGGGTAAGGCAAGGCAAGGGCCCCTGGTTGCGCTTTGATGATGTGGCCGGCCCCCGTTTTCTTGTTGTTTGCAGCGCACGGGAAGTGTTCAACGAACTTGATGAATCGACGCGCGCAAGTTGGTTGGCATTGAGGGGCGGGTGGGTGGTTTTAGGCCAGAACGATGGCCATGCCTCGGCGCATTCTGTGCTGCTCGAAGAGCGTGACAATTGGCTTTCCAACTGGTTGAACGAACGAGGCGCATTGGCACTGATCGCTCGGCCCGATCGGTATGTTTATGGTGTGGCTACAAATGCTGAAGCATTAGGACGTCTGATACAAGACCTTGTCAAAAAAATCAGCATCTAATTACATCTTGATATTGGCCTGCTTGATCAGCTTTCCAAATCGTTCAAACTCTTGTTTATTGAGTTTGCTAAATTCATCAGGCGAGATGGTGCCTGGCTCGCCACCAAGACCTTTGAGTTTGGCTTGCACATCCGGCAGCTTGATGATGCGGGCCAGTTCATTTTGAAGCTTAGTCACGACATCTGAGGGCGTGCCAGCCGTAACAAACACGCCATACCACGTGCTCATTTCAAAACCCGCCACGCCAGCTTCTGCAAGAGTGGGCACATCGGGCAACTCAGCCGAACGTTGAGGGGTGGTCACGGCAAGGGGCTTGAATTTGCCCGCCTTGATTTGGCCCATGGCGGAAGAGGTGGTGTCAAACATCATTTGCACATTGCCTGCGATGATGTCCAAATGGGCCTGTGTGCTGCCTTTGTAAGGGATGTGAATACTTTTTACGCCAGCCGCAATGTCAAATCCTTCGCCTGCAATGTGTTGAGTGCTGCCCACGCCGGAAGAGGCATATTTAAATGCTTCTGGTTTGGCTTTCATCAGTGCCACCAACTCTTTGACAGTGTTGGCCGGCACAGCGGCGCCTACCACCAAAACGTTGGGAACAGTAACCACCAGACCAACGGGGATTAAGTCTTTCATGGGGTCAAAGGACAACTTGATCAAATGCGGGGCAATGGCCTGACCAGTGTTGGTGGCCACCAGCAGCGTATGGCCATCAGGGGCCGCCTTGGCGGTGAGGTCTGCCGCGATGGTGTTGGACGCGCCGGGCTTGTTTTCAACAATGAAGTTACCCTTAAGAGAGTCGGACATTTTTTCTGCCAGCATCCGCGCGATGATGTCTGTTCCGCCGCCGGCACCGGCGCCCACCATCAGCTTCACGGGCTTGTTGGGAAAGGTGGTTTGTGCGTTTGCACTCCAAGTGCACATCAGAGTGGCAAGCACATAAGCGATGAATTTTGTCATGGTGTGTCTTTTGTGTATGAGGGTCAGGCAATCTGTTGGGTGACTTTGCGGTGGTGCAGCCCCATGCGGCAAGCCAATTCAAAAGCATTCAACATTGCTTGAGGATTGGCCACGTTTTTGCCGACTATGTCATAGGCCGTTCCGTGGGCCGGTGTGGTGATGGGAAAGGGCAATCCGCCATGCACGGTGACGCCCTTTTCAAAGCCCATGAGTTTCATGGCTATTTGGCCTTGGTCGTGGTACATGGTGACAACACCGTCATAGCCGCCGTCTTGCCGAATGGCGCGAACAAAGGCGGTGTCGGCAGGGAAGGGACCTTCAGCAGGCAGGCCTGCGGCTCTTGCCATTTCAACGCCTGGTGCAATGATTCTGATTTCCTCATCTCCGTAATTGCCGTTGTCCCCGTTGTGAGGATTGAGTCCGCAGACAGCCAGGCGGGGTGACGCTTTGCCAGATGCTTTTAAAGCATTGAAAATCATTTCTATGGACTCAAAAACCTTGTGGCTTGAAAGCAAGGCGCTCACCTCCTTAAGCGGGACGTGAGAGGTGACGCGAGAAGTCCAAAGGTCTTGCAGAACGTTCAGTTCGCCGCACACACCCTTGCAAGCCAAGAACTCTGCAAACCAACGCAACTCGTCTTCTTGGTGCATTCCACCCAAACGAAGCGCTGTTTTGTTCAGTGGCGCAAAGCAAAACGCATCGGCCTGGCCATCGCGCACCAAGGCAGCCCCTGCTGCCAGCGCGTCCAACATGTAAGCGCCATTGCGTGCACTGGCCGTGGCGGTTGGAAAAGCGGGGGTGTTGTAACCCGGCCAGTCGTGCCACTCCACGTTGGTGGGTGTTTGAATACTGCCCTTTTGACCGATCAAAAAGACGCGACCAGCCTTTTCCACGGCAGGGTTGAGCAGTAATTTTTGAACCAGTTCAGGCCCAATGCCTGCAGGATCGCCTGTAAATAATACCAGGGTTGGTTTGTTCATGCATACTCCAAGTCTCTGTAATCTGTAATTACAGGTTAGAGTATAAAGAGCATCATAGAATCGACCATATCCGTTATTACCCTTGGAGTTGAATGCCCACAAAAGACCCTATCGCGCGATCCTCGCTGCATTTGGAGGTGACTTCCCGTCTGAGAAGTTTGATTGTCGAGTCTCACATCAAGCCGGGTGAGCGTGTGCCGGAATTAGAAATCAGCAGGGATTTGGGGGTTTCAAGAACGCCTATCCGCGAGGCATTGAAGGTTTTGGCCTCCGAGGGTTTGGTTGAATTACTGCCTTTGCGCGGGGCCGTGGTGAAAAGCTTCGGCGCCAAGGATGCTGCGGACATGCTGGAGGTGATGGGCCTGCTCGAAAGCTATGCGGCGCAGAAAGCATGCAAAGCTGCGCAAAACCGAATCGACCACGTGCTCGCCATGCACGACAAAATGAAAACCTTGTTCAGTCAACGCAAGCGACCAGCATATTTTGATCTGAATCAAAAAATACATGACGCCTTGGTCGATATGGCGGACAACGAATCATTGAGCATGGTACACAACACCCTGAGCAAGCGCATGCGCAGTTTGCGTTACAGCGGCAACAGTACGCCTGAAAACTGGCGTGGCGCTTTAGAGGAGCACGAACGCATTGCACAAGCATTGAAGCAACGCGATGCAAAAGACATAAAAAAAGCGGTTCAATCCCATTTTGCGAACACGATTAAAAGAGTTTTGAACCCATAAAGAAAAAGGGTGTCCGCCTCAAAGCGCACACCCTTCAAATGCGTCAGGCTTTCCGTGTTTCTGGCAGGAAGCGAACGCCTTTGCGCGCCAACCCGCCACCGATGCCGATGGGCGTGCCGTCTGCCCGCCAGCAGGCGGCGCCTTCGAGTGAGCCATCGTCGTGGAATTCAATCGCATTCATGCCGCCGCCCACATTGGGCACGGGCACAACGGAGTGACCTCGGGTTTGAAGTGCGGTGTGCAGTGACGGAGAAAAGGCAGGCTCCAGCTCCAGCTCGAACCCCTGGGTCCAGATGCGGGGGGCCTCGACCGCCTCTTGCAAGCGCATACCATGATCGACCAGGTTGATCACGGCCTGAAGCGCAGAAGTAAAGATGCGCAAGCCACCGGGCAATCCGAGTGCGTAACGGGGCTTGCCGTTCTGGATCACCATCAAAGGGGCCATGGACGAAGTCACTCGTTTTCCGGGGGCCATCGAGTTGGCGCGGTCAGGCCTCGGGTCGAGAACGTACAGGTAATTGTTGGGAATCATCCCGGTGCCTGGTACCATGTAGCGCGCACCAAACACTGAATTGATGGTCTGCGTGGCACTGACGATGCGCCCGTCACTGTCGGCCACCGTGATGTGCGTGGTGTTGGCGCTTTCAGCAGGCGCCAGGCACGGCGACCATGTTTGTGCCTGGTGCATGTTGATTTGCTTGCGGCGCTCGGCGGCGTATTCGGCAGACAAGAGTTTTTCGACAGGGACATTGACAAAGTCTGGATCTGCCGTGACCGCAGAGCGGTCCGCAAAAGCCATTTTCATGACCTCCGCGAGCAAGTGGACGCTTTGTTCGGTACCGAAGCCGAGGGCTTTCAGATCAAAACCTTCGAGCACATTCAGCATTTGCCCGATGTGCAAAGGCCCTGCGCACGGTGGTGGCGGGCCGATGATTTCAAAACCGCGGTAATGGCTGCGTAATGCGGCGGGATCACGCGTGCTGTAGTGGTGTAAATCTTCGAGACTTAAAAAGCCCTGGTGGTTAGCAATATCGGCACACAAGGCGCGGCCGAGTGCCCCGTTGTACAAAGCGCCAGCACCTTCTTGGGCAACCAGTTTCAAGGTGTCGGCATAGGCGCCTTGCACCAGCAAATCACCTTTTTGAAGTGCTTGGCCTTTAGGCAAAAAAAATCGCGAAATTTCGGGGTCCAGCGCCAAATCAGCCGCGTTTTCCGCAATGCAGTCACTCAGGTATTGCGTGGCCCTGAACCCGCAAGAGGCGTGTTTCAGGGCCGGTGCGATCACCTCCGACAATGACATGGTGCCGTGGCGCGAGAGCATTTGGCACCAGGCCATCAGGTTGCCAGGCGTGGCCACCGCCCCTCTGCCCAGGCTGTGCTGGCGACCTGTGCTTTCGAGCGAGCCGGGGGGTGCCAAAGGATCGTGTGTGAAAGTGTGCGGGCCGACTGCTTGGGGACACGAACCTTGGCCCTCCAAAATGGTGTGCGTCCCATCGGGTTGACGAAGGTGTGCAAACCCGCCGCCGAGCAGGCCCACCATCATCGGCTCCACCACGCTCAGGGTGAACAGCGCTGACACGGCTGCATCCACGGCATTGCCGCCGGCGCACAGCATTTCTGAGCCTGCCGCAGAAGCCAGCGGGTGGTTGGTGACGACCATGCCACGCGATGCGCGAGCCGGTTGTTTCTCGGTGACAAAAGAGGTCCCGCAGTGATCTGTCCAATGGTTCATACAAATGAGTTTAAGGTGGCGTCATGGAAAGGAGAGATACAAGGTAGTCTGGAAATGCACAAAAAACAAGGGTGCAATCCATGACCCCGCCCGATTACTGACCGTGCCAATGTTTGAGAGCATGGTCATGTGGCCCGTCAAGGGCCTGTAGCAGAGTTCTGCAAAGACGACCCTATTCGTCAGATATATTTGGGCGCGGCGTGAGTATCAAAGCGCTTGTGCGCATGACAGCGCATCGTGCCTTTTGTTGTTGGTAACTTGGGTTCAGCGTTGGCGGCAAAGTTGACCTTCTCAGAGCGCCAATCGCTGATCCAAAATGACCGCTTTGATGCACTTGGAAAGCGCTGCACCTGATCTATTTGGGCCACAGAACCCACAACCGCAAGCTTTGCTTCAGTCGCCCTGCAAGTTCACCGGCTTCAGAGCCGGAGCCGGCAAAGTAGTCTGCCCTGACGCCCCCCACGATGGCGCTGCCGGTATCTTGCGCCATCACTAATTTTTGCAGTGGGATCTGGGGGCCGGTTGAAACCAACCACACTGGCGTTCCATACGGAATGCTGCCCGGATCGACTGCAATCGAGCGCCCGGCTGTCAGGGGCACGCCTTGAGCACCTTTGGGGCCCAGTTCAGTTGCTGCGCCAGTCAAAGACTCTTCTTTGAAAAAAACCATGCGTGGGTTTTTCCATAAAAGCTCATTGAGTCGCTGGGGATTCTTGGCGATCCAAGCCTTGATGCCCGGCCAGGTTGCATCCCGCGTCAAGCCTTGTTCGAGCAACCAAGAGCCAATGCTTTTATAGGGCTGGTCGTTGGTGCCGGCGAATGCGAGTCGCACCATGCGGACCTGACCATTTGCCTCCATCACCCGCATGCGCCCAGAGCCTTGAATTTGCAACACCATCGCATCCACCGGATCGGCCAGATAGACCAGCTCTTTGTCTTTGAGCGCGTTGCGGGCTTGTGGGTTGCGCTCCATTTCTTCGCGTGTGAACCAGGGTTTGCGTTGGGCCAAGCCATTCGGGGGTGCATAAATAGGCGCGCTAAAGCCGGGGCGTACATGGCGTGAGGCATCGAAAACAGGCTCGTAATAACTGGTCAACAGGCCTTCTGCTTCGCCTTGCAAGGTTTCCACGCGGTAAGGCTGAAAGTGTTGCTCTAGCCATTGTTTTTGCGCCAGCTGTTCGGCGCCATTCAATCGTTGCGCCTGCGCGCACAAAGCAGATGTTGCTGTCGCGCTGCGTTGACAACTTTGCATCCATGCGCCCCAAGCTTCTTGAAAGGCATCTTGTGGCCAACCAGGCAACTCGGACCATTGCGCCGGGATCCAGCGACTTTTGGCTTGAGTGATGGGGGGCGTCAGCCGTGAGGGGTTGGTGGACGACGCTTGCCCGGCTATCAACTTAGCAGTGGGGCTTGGGCTGCGTGCTGTGGATTGAGCCGAGGTATTCGTCTGGGTTGAATCCGAGGTCTGTGCCGGGGTCAGCCATCCACAACCACACAAGCTGCCTACAATCACCAGACACATCAAGTTGAAAAGGCGAATGCCTGGTAACCAAGGGAGTCGGATCATGATTGCGTTGCTGTTGGAGGCCTTGTTGGCGTTGGCCATTTTGGGTTTCATTGTGTGGTGGACCATGTTCTCGGGTCGCACAGGCGGTGAAGTTTCGCCCCCACCTGCAGAGCTACCAAAGCGACCAGAGCCGGCGGATACCAAGGTATTGCCCCATACCAAGGAATGATCGGCATTCACACCTCGCGCAATAAGTTAGCCAACTCAACCGCCGACTTGACATTCATTTTGTCAAATACCCGGGAACGATGAACCTCCACTGTGCGCACGCTGATATCGAGTTGATCGGCAATCAGTTTATTGGGCAAGCCCTCAATCACGAGACGCAGTACATCGCGCTCACGGTCAGTTAATTCGCTCAGGCGGGTTTGTCGTTCGGTGTGAATGTGTCGCGCATCCATGCGTATTTTGGAAAGAGCCAAGGCTTGTTCGACCCGATCAACCAAGAGGTTGTCGGAAAACGGTTTTTCACAAAAATCAAAAGCCCCGCGTTTGACCGTGTCCACAGCCATGGGAACATCGGCATGTCCAGTCAAAAAAATCACCGGCCAAGCCAGTGCCAAACCTGAGGCAATCAACTTTTCAAACAGCGCCAGACCACTTTGACCCGGCATGCGTACATCCAACAAAATGCAGCCCGGTTGCTCGGGCAAGCCATTCAGTAAAGGTGATGGATGGCCTTGTAGCATGGCCTCAAAAGCATCTGCGCTTTCAAAAGACTCGCTGATCAGGTGGCGAGAGCGAAGCAACCAAGCCATACCCTCTCGCACGATGGCATCGTCATCAACAATGAACACGGTGGCATTGACAGTCGGTTGCATGCTTTGATTCTAGTGAGTCTCGCGCAGGTCCGGCACGGGCAATGTGAATCGAAAAACAGTGCCTCTTGGGACATGGGCATCAAATGCCAAATGCCCGCCATGTTGTTCGATCACTGTACGGCACAAGCTCAAGCCCAAGCCCATGCCCTCTGCCTTGGTGGTAAAAAACGGGGTGAACAATTGCGTGGCGACGTCTTCGGAAATTCCACTGCCAAGATCGGTCACAGAAAACTCGACCCATTGCTTGTTTTCGTTGGAGGCCGCCCGCCTAACCTGAATGTTCAAAGTCCGCTCAACGCAATCAGGCCCATCCATGGCCTGCATGCCGTTGCGTGCCAAATTCAGGAGCACCTGCTCGACCATGGTGCGATCACACCACACTGTGCGCAGCTTGTCGTCGATTTTGGTGATCACTTTGACTTGAAGCTTACGCGCTTGCAAATTAACCAAGGGCATGATGGCGTCGACCAATGCCTTGGGACTGACAGATTCTCGGTCTTGATCGCGGCGGCGCACAAAGTCGTGCACGCTGTTGATGATCTTGCCAGCGCGCCCCGCTTGTTCTGCGATGCGTCCCAGTGCAAGGTTCAAGTCCACCAGGGTTTGTGCTGTGGAGTCAGCATGTTGCTCTCTGAGTAAATTCAAGGAACCCGTGGCATAGCTGGCAATCGCAGCCAAGGGTTGGTTCAGCTCATGGCTGAGAAGGGAGGCCATTTCGCCAACCGTGGCAAGACGAGCTGTGGCCTGGAGCCGCTCTTGGCTGGTTCGCGACATTTCTTCAACACGCCGTTGTTCAGTAATGTCCAGAAATGCACTCATCCATCCTGTTTGTTTACCCAATAAGTTGATCAAAGGCGCCTCAATGATCAATACCGAAATGCGGGTACCATCTTTGTGCATGAAAACCGATTCATAACCTTCACGTGGGGGTTTATTGCCCGCCAACCGGATGGCTTGGCGTTGTTGATACTCTCCCACCATCTCGGGGGGCCAGTAAGGCATTGGCGTTTTTTGACCCAACAACTCGTCAGGTTCAAAGCCCACCATTTGGCAGAACGCGGGATTGACGTAAGTGATGCGTCCTTGCAAGTCACGTGCACGCAAACCTGTAACCAGCGAGTCTTCCATGGCTTTGCGAAAGCCCAGCGCGTCGGCCAAGTCCCGCTCGGCTTTCAAGCGCCTACGCGAGTCTTTGACCAATAACACCAAAACAGATACCAAGGCAATGGACATGGCGGTGACCAAAGCAGTCAGCACATTGGGAAACAGGTCTGGCGCACCCCGACGACCTTCCATGCGCAGCACCAGTGTCAACCCCGGCAAATCGAGTAATTGTTGTGCAGAAAAAATCCGCACTCCGCGGCCATGGTTGCCAATAATGGCCAACCGCGTACCGTCGGGCTCGTTGAATGAAACTTCATTTCGACGTCCAAAAGTCTGTCCCAAACGTTCGGTCATGATCTCCTGAAGACTGTAGGTGATGACCGCGAACTCGACCCGGCCTCCCGGTTCGACCATGGGCAGGCACAGGTCCATGACTTCCATGCCCAGGCCATCGACTTGCGGCACAAAGTAGCTGCTTGAATAAGCCGGGCCACTGGAGCGCTGAGCCCGTTGGCAAGCTTGAACGACTTCATTTTGGGCGTTGCTGCGGGGCGTTCTGAAAAACGAGGGAGCCCTCAAAGGTGAGTCAGCAGCTGCACGCAGATGCCACTGGGCATCACGCCATTCCACGCGAAGCCACTCGCGATGGTCCCGTAATAAACCGAGGGCCTCTGGTAGCCAACTGGCGGTCGAAGTGAAGTTGGCTTGCAGCGCCTGCAACTCCTGCACATCGCGCATCAGCTCGCTTCTGATGTCATTGACCGCATCCCCCGTGTCACGCTCCAAGGTGGCTTGCACTTGGCTGGCCTCATAACGCCCGGCAAGCCAAACCAAGGTGATCAAGACCGCCACCACCAAGCCCACCAAAGCCGCCCAAAGGTACACACGGCGGTCTCGGAATGGCCATAGAAAAATAATGCGCCTGGTGCGTTGTGCCCACCAACTCAGATGCGTATTCATGTGGATTCAGGCAATGTCCATCAGCGACACTACTGAACAGCAGCGGGGACCGCGGGGACAAAGCTGTCGGTTTTGGTTACCTTGGGGTTTGACCAAGTACCGTCAATAACGAAGGATTGCATCGCAGCTTTAGACAAGGGTGTGCGCAAAAACAATTGCGCCAAGAAGGTACTCAAACCAATCACCGGATTGACTGCGATGCCTGCCAACAAGGATGCTGTTCCAGCGTCCACTTCAGGCAATATGACAACACGCAGATTTTGCGTTTCTTTTGCAATGTCAGAAGCCCCCTCCATTTGGACCAAGGCATTCACACCTTTCATTTGCAGGTTTTTGGTGCTGGCCATACCCTTTTCGATACTGACATCGCCACGGACGACATCGTAAGAAAAACCCTCAGAGAAAACATCTCGAAAGTCCAACAACAAACGCCGTGGAAGCGCTTGCAAGCTCAACACGCCCAGCAACTTGGCAACCCCGGGGTCAGCTTTCAAAAATTGACCTCGCGAAATATTGACATTGAAACGTCCCGCCAGGCTGGGGTAGTTCATGACCAAGGGTGAGCCGTTCCAAGAAATTTGTCCTTCCAGTTGGCCCTTGCCACTGCGCATGGCATCTTGCGTGCCTAAACGGTTAAGCAGTGCACCGGCATCGTCTATGTCCAATCGAAAATTCATCTCCGTGCTGCGGAGATTGTTGTTCGATTTGGCAGATACCCAGCGGCCGGTGGCTTTTAAAACGGCTTCGGGCACGGTGACGTTGAGCTTGTTCAAGCGCCACTCGTTGGTGGGGGCATTGCGGGGGCCTGACGTCATCGCATTCACAGCTTCGATTTCAATGCGCCCCAATTTTTTGCCGCGTAACTCCAAGTCTTCCACCACGATGTCTAAAGCCGGTATATCAACTGGGCCGCTTTCAAGCAACTGCTCGACCGCGTTCTCTGCAGTTGACGGTAAGCTCAAACGTTTCAAGCGGGCATACACGCGGCCTAAGTTGGCGCCAGACGATTGGCGGTATTCCAGATAGCCGCTGAATTCATTGGCATCCAAGTTGGCTCGCCACAGCAAACCTTCCCGGGAACCGCCCACCACAACGTTGTGCAGTGTGCGTCCTTGGGTCACGAACTCTTTCGCTTGCAGAGCGATGCGAGTGGGTAAAAAAGTGGCGGCAATCAGGTCATCAGCCGCGCGTGTCAATGCGCCAGTGGTGTTTGCAGGTGCAGATGTTTCCAATGAGCCCGTCCAAGCGGCCTGCCATTCGTCCAAAGAAAATCGGCTTAAAGCCACGTTGGCAACCACGCCCTGGTCTGGTAGAGGCGGCGCCTGAATACGGTCCAGCCCTAAGCCCAAACTGCCTTGTATGACCACCGGTTTGTCACCGCTTAAATCTCTCACATAGGTTGCGGCCATGATGCGCCCCAGGCTCAACTGGATTTGCTCACGCAGTGGTTTGGCTTTGTCCTCATTCAAAACCCGAGTTTCCATGCGCAAGGGCAACTCGTCTTGGAGTGCTTTGGCCAAAGGGGCGGGCAAACTCAAGCCCAAACCTTGTAAATTACTGGTCATTGAAATTTCGGGGTGACCTCTGCGAAAAGCGATGACTCCGTTGTAATTCGTGCCGCCACTCATGCGTTGGGCAAGCTTGTTGAGCGGGGCCAATTCATTTGCTTGTTGCAGTCCCTGCGCCGTCAAATTACCTTGTACGCGCAAGCTGATGGGCGCGTCTGTGCTGCTCGCATTGGGGGCGCGTGTGCCACCCTCTACGCGCATGGCGCCGCCCAGCATGCGCGTTGAACCGGCAGTCACGGTGAAGCTTGTCTCTGTGAAACCCACGTTGCCCTGGGCTTTTTCCATCAAGGGCAACTCGGGCAGGATCCGCAGATCGTTTCCGTCCAACACCAGGTTGCCTTGAACACGGGTTTTATCCAAGGCCATTAAAGGCAAATTGAGCTTGATGCGCCCAGACACATTGCCTGTTGCTGTCGCATCATGCAAGCTGTTGCCAATCATCTGGTCCAGGGGGGATTTCTGCACCAGACTCAAGACTTCGCTGGCCAATGCATTGCGCGACTCGGCTGTAATTTCAAGTTGCGCGGCACGGGTCATATCGGGTATGAAGGCTTGTCCACCTGAAAGAGGCACGTTGCCTATTTTTCCGTTGGCATTGCTCAGCTTCACGCTCAATCGATCGAAAACCAGATCGCCATTGACGCTTGTCAAGACGGGCCAAGGCAGCTCTCCCGCTTTTTGTGATCGAGCAGGAACATAAGCCATTTGCACGTCGCGTACCTTGCCCGCAAAACGAAACTCTCCGGATTTGGAATTGGCAAAAGGCACTTCTTTCAAATCACCTTTGATGTGTACCGCCATTTGACTGAGATCGCCTTTGACGAAGACTTCCTGGACATACCGGCGGACATCGATGGGCAGCGATTGAGGAAGGTAGCGGTACACCTGCGTGGCGTCGGCACGCGCAATGCGACCTTGTAAATCAAGCCAGCCTGGGCCGCTGTGATCTTTATTCATGTGCCAACTGCCACCCATGTCGGCGGCAAGATCGTTGTTGTTCAACTTCAATCGCCACTGAGGCACATGCCACTTTTGGTCTTTCACAGTCCAGTTGAGGTCGGCTTTGAGGAGATCTATGGGTATGAGAGGTGACTCCAGGAAACCGTTTAACGTGACGCTGCCCTTTTCAATACCGAAGGACAGTTGGCCACCCGATTGGTTCAATGCAAAATCCGCGACCGCGTTGTGCAAACCGGGCATATTCGCCCAAGCGCCATGCGTAACTGTTGGCACGACAGGTGAAGCAGTCAAGCCATTGACACGCCCTTTTGCCTCATAACTTGTCAAGTGAGGCCATTCGCCTTCCCATTGGGCTTTCAGATTTTCAACGGTACCCGCTACTTGCATGCGTTGAATGTTGGAGAGCATTTCGGCATTCAAGGGCAGTCGAGTGGCAATGGATTGCAGCGCTTGAAGGCTCAATCGATCACCTGCTATGCGGCCTTTCGCCAGTGTTTGTTTTTGCGGGTAGATGTAATTCAGGGCGAGATTGCCACCGGGCCATCGGAGGTCATCCGGCGTGTCAAACATCAGGTCATGTGTGGCGATCTCGAAGCCTTTGGCATCTTGCTGGGCAGAGATGCGGCCTTGCAAGCTGTCAAACCGAAGTGCGCTCAATTGCGGGCCCAAGGCGAAATTCAGGTGTTTCAATACCACCTCCGCTGTGGCCTTGGTGGGTTGACCGCGCAGGATGTCCAAGTCGACGCCCAATCGGCCTTGGCCCGACGTCAAGACCCCGCCGGTTGCAAAGCTGCGCCCCAAAGGAGCCAAGTCCACCTCAGGCAAATCCGCGTGCAGCGTGCCGGTCCAATCGTTGATGCGGCCAGCGTGAATGGACAGCAAGCTGCGTCGAAATTGTCCGGAGGCACTGAATCGGGTTCCCCAGCCTTCTGGCGGGGTGGCCTGTAGTCGCAGATTGTGCTGTCGGGCACTGTTGCGCACCGTGAACTCCACGGCCGTCATGGTGACTGTCAGCTGGGGCTCTAAAGACATCGCGTCCGTCCATCGCACAGTACCCTCGCGCAGCACAAGCTCTTTTTGTGCAAACACCCAATCGGCCGCAGGCGATGACGCGTTGGTCTGATCGGGCAAGGCAAGCCCTGCGACCAAGATCTGACCTTCTTCAGTACGTCGCACATCCAAGTCGACCCCCTCCAACACCAATTGCTCAACCCCCAGGGTCAACAAAGAGTTGGCGCTGACCGCTACACGCACTGTGGGCAATGTCAAGGCGATCCCGCCGTCGGTCTTGTGCAGGCTGAGATTGTCAACTTTGAACACCGGCGCCCAGCCGTTCGATTCAACGTTCAGTTGGCCAATGCTGACGGGCATTCCCAGCGTAGAGCTGGCCATGCTTTCAAAATGTGGGCGCAGATCCGATATTCGCGGCACAATCCAAAACTGCAAGAGGGTCCAGATGATGCCGACAAGCAGGCTCAACCCGAGCAGGGCCCATGCGATCCATCGCACCAGCAATGCTGGCAGGGCAGAGAGTCGGGGCAATTTCAGCATTCGAGAAACTATTCACGCGTTCAATACAAAGTGACAGGAATTATGACCCGCTGCGAACCTTCGGACGCCGCCCCAGCGACAAAGGAAGGGCAAAACACCAAAAAAGCGACGTATTCTCGCTTCAGGCAACGTTTAGCACGGCGTTATGAAGACGTGTGGGCAATTTTGCCTTGGGGCGTGCCCCATCGTGAAAACATGCAGATGGCATTTGACGCGGTGTGTGCACACAACCCGTCTTGGCAAGCCGACCCAGGTGCCGCGCTGCGCATCATCCGCCAATGGGTTTTGGCACAGTTGATGGACCTCGATTGCGATCAGCAGGCGCCGCTTGAAACCATCACCCTGAGCATGACCCATTTGGCAGAATTTGCACTCGATGTGGCCTGCCGTCATACCCTGACTGAGTTGGATAAACGCCATGGCGAACCCCTGGGTGCATCCGGCAACCGGGTTGAATTTTGGATTGTCGGTATGGGTAAGCTGGGGGCACGCGAGCTCAATGTGTCCAGCGATATTGATTTGATTTATGTGTACGAAGAAGACGGCGACACCACGGGTACGTCCGATGGACGTGGCCAGATCAGTTGCCAGGAATACTTCAGCCGTGCCGTCAAAATGATTTACGCCCTGATCGGTGAGAACACCGAGCATGGCTTTGTGTTTCGGGTGGATTTGGCCCTTCGCCCCAACGGCAATTCAGGTCCCAGCGTGGTCTCGCTGGGTGCACTCGAAGAGTATTTGTTGGTTCAGGGGCGCGAATGGGAGCGCTTTGCCTGGATGAAAAGTCGTGTGGTTGCTCCTCGCCGCGCCATCGCCAATGGGTCAACACAGAAGATGCGGCAGGTGGTGTTGCCCTTTGTCTTTCGCAAATACCTCGACTACAACGTATTTGAGTCCTTGCGCACCTTGCATCAACAGATCCGGGACCATGCCGCCAAACGCAGCGCCGGGCACCCAGAACGGGCCAATGATGTCAAGCTTTCCCGAGGCGGCATTCGAGAAATTGAATTCACCGTGCAATTGCTGCAAGTGGTGCGTGGCGGGCAGTTTCCCGAGTTGCGTACACGCCCCACATTAGACGCCCTGCAACGCGTCGCCAAAGCAGGCTTGATGTCCCTGCAGACAGCCCAAGCCTTGAGTGTCGCATATGTTTTTTTACGGCGCGTAGAGCACCGCATTCAGTACCTGGACGATCAGCAAACCCATGTGCTGCCTACGCTGGACGAAGATTTATCCTGGATCGCCCAGACACTTGGTTACGCGGACACGTGTGGTTTTCTCAAAGATCTGGATGCGCACCGCGAACTTGTGGCACAGGAGTTTGATGTGCTTTTGGGCGGCGACCGCGCCGGGCAAGGCTGCACCGAAAAAGCATGCGGCGGCAAAACCGCAGCGCCAGAACACACTGAGCTGGAAACCCTGAGCGAGCGCTTCAGTGGCACCGTCAAAGACAGGTTGATGCTCTGGAGAGACAGCCCTAAAATCCATGCGCTGCGCGAAGAATCCCGTGCGCGATTGATGCGCTTGTTGCAACGCACAGGGCAATGGCAACAAGAAGGCCGGATCAATGAAGACGCTGTTTTGCGCATGGCCGACTGGATCGAGCCCTTGCTGCGTCGCGAAAGCTATTTGGCCATGTTGCTTGAGCGCCCTGCTGTGCATGAGCGACTGCTGCGCTTGCTGGGCGCAGCCCGTTGGCCGGCGCGTTATTTGGTGCAACACCCTGGCGTGATCGATGAACTGGCCGGTGGTGATGTGCTGACCACTCGGTTCAATGCCGCTGATTTTGAGGCCGAGCTGCAATCGCGCTGGGTAGCACTTCAAAGAACGGGCGAAGACGACGAAGAAAACCTTCTCAATTTACTGCGTCGTGGGCACCATGCGGAACTCTTTCTTACGCTGGCGCGCGACTTAGAGGGCGTGCTGACGATCGAGCAAGTGGCCGACGATTTGAGCGCACTGGCCGACGCTTTGCTGCGTATCACCACCCAATGGTGTTGGTCTTGCTTTAAAAACCGCCACCGCGAAGAGCCTCAATTGGCGATCATTGCTTACGGCAAACTCGGCGGCAAAGAGCTGGGCTATGGGAGTGACCTGGACATTGTTTTTGTATACCAGGACGCGCATGAACGGGCACCAGAAATCTACGCCGGCTTTGTGCGCAAGTTGATCAACTGGTTGACCATCAAAACAGGTGAAGGCGATTTGTACGAAATCGACACCGCCTTGCGCCCCAATGGCAATGCCGGTTTGTTGATCACGCCGTTTACGTCGTATGCCGATTATCAACAACAGCGCGGCAGCAACACCGCTTGGACCTGGGAGCACCAAGCCATGACGCGCGCGCGTTTTGTCGTGGGTTTGTCCACTTTGAAAGCCCCCTTTGACAACATGCGTCATGGCGTCATCAGTGCTCCGCGCGATCCAGAAAGCTTGAAAGACGAGATCGTCACCATGCGCGAACGGGTCCGAAAAGGGCACCCCGAAAAGACCGATCGTTTTGACGTCAAACACAGCCCGGGCGGCATGGTCGACGTCGAATTTGCTGTGCAGTACCTGGTCTTACTGCACACAGACAAACATCCTGAACTGGCTGACAACGTCGGCAATATTGCCCTGCTGCAACGGGCCGAAAAAGCCAGGCTGTTGCCTGCAGGTGTTGGCGAAGCGGCGGCGAACGCCTACCGTGAACTGCGCCGTGTGCAACACCATGCGCGGTTGAACGAAGAGCCGACCGATGTGGTGCCTTCCGACCTGCAAAGCGAGTGCGACGCGGTACTGCACTTATGGCAGACGGTGATGGGCTGATCAAAACCCGTTTGATTTTGGAAGAAATGGTAGAGCTTCAGGCCTTCAGCGGACGGATCCCCTAAACTCGCGTTAATTTTTTTAATGTGAGTGAACCATGAATACAGGCGTCTTGTTCGGCTGTCTCCTGAGCTGTGCTGTGGGCTTCGCGGTTGCAGCCGATGACAACAAAAAACCAACCGCGCCGAAAGCGAGTCTGACGGTCACTGTTGCGAAGCCCCAAAATGCGTCCCTGTTTCAGGGCGTGTCTGCCAATGGATCGTTGGCCGCTTGGCAAGAAGCCATCATTGGCGCCGAAGCGAATGGCTTGAAGATCACCGAGGTGCGGGTCAACGTGGGCGACCGTGTGCAAAAGGGTGATGTGCTGGGTGTTCTGCAGTCCGACACTTTGCGTGCCGAGTTGGCACAGGCCGAAGGCACATTGGCCGAAGCCACGGCCAGCGCACAAGAAGCCCATGTGCAGGCCGATCGCGCCCGCGCGCTGCAACAACAAGGCTTTTTCAGCAATGCGCAACTCAGCCAAGCGTTGGCCGCAGACGCATCCGCGCAAGCCCGGGTGCAATCCGCCCGCGCCCTGGTGCAATTGCAAAACGTCCGCTTGTCTCAAACCCAGGTTAAAGCCTCGGATGCGGGCGTGATCTCTGCCCGCCAAGCCACTGTGGGCAGCGTGGTGGGTGCAGGCGCCGAACTGTTTCGCTTGATTCGCCAGGGCCGCATCGAGTGGCGGGCCGAAGTTCCGGCTTCTGAAATTGGCCGCATTCCCGTCGGCGCGCCGGTGCAGATCACTGCGGCCAGCGGTCAGGTGTTGCAAGGCAAGGTGCGCATGGTTGCGCCTTCGGTCGATGTGCAAACCCGCAACGCGCTGGTGTATGTGGACCTGATGGGCCCAGCGGGCAGCGCCCGTGCAGGCATGTACGCCAAAGGCGAGATTGGCTTGGGCCAAAGCCAGGCCATCACCGTGCCGCAAACAGCGGTGGTGGTGCGCGATGGTTTCAGCTACCTGTACACCGTTGGGGCCGATCAAAAGGTCAGCCAAGTCAAAGTGCAAACTGGCCGCTTGAGTGGTGACCGCATGGAGATCAAGAGCGGCCTGAAGCCCGATGCGCAAGTGGTGGTCAGTGGCGGTGCGTTCTTGAATCAAGGCGACACGGTGAGGGTGGTCAACCCGGTGTCGCCAGCCCCTGCCCCTGCCCCAGCCGCCCCAGCCAAGTAAGGAGCCGTCATGATGAATGTCTCCTCCTGGTCGATTCGCAATCCGATTCCGGCCGTGATGCTGTTTGTGCTGCTGTCGGTGGCGGGCTTTATTGCTTTTGGGTCGATGAAGGTGCAGAACTTTCCAGACCTCGATCTGCCCACCATCAGCGTGACCGCCAGCTTGCCTGGCGCGGCACCGACTCAACTTGAAACCGATGTGGCCCGCAAGCTCGAAAATGCCCTGGCTCCCCTGCAAGGCCTCAAGCACATCACGACCAAAGTGCAAGACGGCTCGGTGTCCATCACCGCTGAGTTCCGTCTTGAAAAACCCGGGCAAGAAGCCGTGGACGATGTGCGCTCCGCCATTCAAGGCATGCGCGCTGATTTGCCCGGTGACCTGCGTGACCCTGTTGTGCAAAAAATCAACCTGGCAGGTACACCGGTATTGGCTTACACAGTGCGCTCGGCGCGCATGGACGACGAAGCGCTGTCTTGGTTGGTGGACAACGAGATCACGCGCAAACTGCTTTCTTTGCGGGGTGTGGGCGCGGTCAACCGGGTGGGCGGCGTCACCCGTGAAGTGCGGGTTGCGCTGGACCTGAACCGCTTGCAGTCGCTGGGCATCACGGCTGCTGAAGTGTCGCGGCAGCTTAAGCAAGTGCAGCAAGAGGGCTCGGGTGGCCGCATGGATTTGGGTGTAGGCGAGCAGCCGGTGCGCACTTTGGCCACCGTGAAAACAGCGCAAGAAGTCGGTCAAATCGATTTGGCCACCTCGCGCGGTGGGCGCGTTCGGCTGGATCAGGTGGCCACCGTCACAGACGGCTTGGCGGACTTGCGCTCAGCGGCCAACCTGAATGGCCAGCCGGTGGTGGGTTTTGAAGTGGTGCGCAGCCGCGGCGAAAGCGAAGTGGCGGTGGGCAAATTGGTGCGCCAAGCGCTGGCCGACTTTCGCTTGAAGAACCCCGATATTGAAATTACCGAAGCCTTTGACTTTGTCACGCCGGTGGAAGAAGAATATTCTGGCTCTTTGCATTTGCTGTACGAAGGCGCCATTTTGGCGGTGCTGGTGGTGTGGCTCTTCTTGCGTGATTTCCGCGCCACCTTTGTGTCTGCTGTAGCCTTGCCCTTGTCGGTCATTCCGGCTTTCATTGGCATGGCGTATTTGGGTTTTTCGATCAACGTGGTCACCTTGCTGGCGCTGTCTTTGGTGATCGGTATTTTGGTGGACGACGCCATTGTTGAAGTAGAAAACATCGTGCGCCATTTGCGCATGGGCAAGTCGCCTTATCAGGCGGCCATGGAAGCGGCTGACGAAATCGGCCTGGCCGTGATCGCCACCACCTTCACTTTGATTGCCGTGTTTTTGCCCACTGCGTTCATGGCAGGCATACCGGGCAAATTTTTCAAGCAGTTCGGTTGGACGGCGTCGCTGGCGGTGTTTGCCTCGCTCGTTGTGGCAAGGGTGCTCACGCCCATGATGGCGGCTTACATGCTCAAACCCATCGTCACCCCAGCAGCAGAGCCCCGTTGGTTGACGCACTACATGGGCTGGGTGGCTTGGTGCACGCGCCACCGCCTGGTCACCTTGTTTTTGGCCACTGTGTTTTTCATTGGCTCGATCATGCTGGTGCCTTTGTTGCCCAAAGGCTTTATTCCGCCAGACGACAACTCTCAAACTCAAGTCTATGTCGAGCTGCCGCCGGGTTCGACCTTGAAGCAAACCCAAGCCAGCGCCGAGCAAGCGCGTCAGATCTTGTCGCAGGTCCAGCACGTCAAAAGCATCTACACCACCATCGGTGGCGGCAGCGCGGGCACCGACCCCTTTTCCGGCAGCGGCGCGGCCGAAGTGCGCAAAGCCACTTTGACCATCCAGCTCAGCGAGCGCGGTGCACGCCCCCGCAAACAAACCATTGAAAACGACATCCGCACCGCCTTGCAGCAACTGCCCGGCGTGCGCACCAAGGTCGGCTTGGGCGGTTCAGGCGAGAAATACGTCCTCGTGCTCACCGGTGAAGACCCTCAGGCCTTGCAGTCCACGGCCTTGGCCGTCGAAAAAGACCTGCGCACCATCAATGGTCTGGGTTCTATCGCCTCCACGGCCAGCCTGGTACGCCCTGAGATTTCGGTGCGCCCCGATTTTGCCAAGGCAGCCGACCAGGGCGTGACCAGCGCCGCCATCAGCGACACCTTGCGCGTGGCCACCTTGGGCGACTACGACGCGCAGCTGCCCAAGCTTAATTTGTCACAACGGCAAGTTCCCATTGTTATGCGCTTGGAGGCCGATGCCCGCAAAGACCTCTCGGTACTTGAACGCCTGATGGTGCCCGGCGCCCGAGGCCCGGTCATGTTGGGGCAAGTGGCCCAAGTGACCCTCGCCGGCGGTCCGGCGGTCATTGACCGTTACGACCGGCAGCGCAACATCAACTTTGAAATCGAGCTGTCCAACATGCCTTTGGGCGACGTGACCGAAGCGGTGCAAAAACTGCCCAGCCTGCAAAGCCTTCCGCCCGGCGTGCGGGTGGTGGAGGTGGGCGACGCCGAAGTCATGGGCGAACTGTTTGCCAGCTTTGGCCTGGCCATGATGATCGGCGTGCTGTGTATCTACATTGTGCTGGTGTTGTTGTTCAAAGGCTTTTTGCACCCGGTCACCATCTTGGCGGCTTTGCCGCTGTCTTTGGGCGGTGCCTTTGTCGGCTTGTTGGTGGCGCAAAAGAGCTTCTCGATGCCTTCGCTGATTGGCCTGATCATGCTCATGGGTGTGGCCACCAAAAACTCCATCTTGCTGGTGGAGTACGCTATTGAGGCGCGGCGCGGTAAGCCTGCTGTGGACGGCCATCCGGCCGTACCCCCCATGAACCGCTGGGACGCCCTGATGGACGCCTGCCACAAACGCGCCCGCCCGATCATCATGACCACCATTGCCATGGGCGCCGGCATGATGCCCATTGCCTTCGGTTGGGGCAGTGCCGACACCAGCTTTCGCTCGCCCATGGCGATTGCGGTGAT
>Ga0214919_10004202_pt1 | contig 21178 bp, 19 predicted proteins | sample LL1503_MetaG_FD_177994 | JGI IMG/M metagenome (GOLD analysis project Ga0214919, IMG submission 177994) | Freshwater microbial communities from Lake Lanier, Atlanta, Georgia, United States - LL-1503 | ecosystem: Environmental > Aquatic > Freshwater > Lake | place: USA: Georgia | collected... | reverse complement strand
ATTGTGCAGCTCTTTACTGATTCACCGTTGAGGTGCAATGAACATGCTCCGCAACTTGATGTATCGCACCCAATGTTGGTGCCGGTGAGGCCGAGTGTTTCTCGCACGTACTGCACGAGCAGAGTGCGTGGTTCGACATCGTTTTCGTGAGTCTTTCCGTTGACGGTGATGGTGACCTTCATGATGGATTCCTTTGTGTGTAGTTCTGTTAGTAGTGAGCTGGTTATCGTGCGGACTGAATTGCAGCCCAGACTTTTTCTGCAGTTGTAGGCATGTCGATGTGCTTGACACCAAATTGTGAAACGGCATCAATAACGGCTGACTGCACTGACGGCGTGGATCCGATAGTGCCAGATTCTCCGATGCCTTTGGCACCAATCAAGTTGACTGGCGTTGGTGTTTCCATGTGAACCACTGTGACGCTTGGAAGTTCAGCAGCCGAAATGAATGCATAGTCAGCAAGGTTCGACGTGATGGGGTTGCCATCGCTGTCGTACGAGACTTCTTCAAGCAGCGCTTGTGCAACACCCTGTGCAACACCACCGTGAATTTGTCCTTCTAACAACATGGGGTTCAGTACTTTTCCGGCATCGTCACATGCAGTGTGAGCGATGTGGGTTACCTTGCCTGTTTCTACGTCAACTTCCACAATGGCAACGTGTGCACCGAAGGGGAATGTGGCGCCAGAAACATTGATGACATCAGAATGAACGAGACCGCCCGCTTGCTTTTCAGCAACAGCGAGTTCAGCCCAGGTCTTTGCAACAGCTGGAGTACCTGCAACGTGGAAGCTTGCAGAATCTTTGTCGAGGACAATGTCTTCTTCGCTTGCTTCTAGTAAACGTGCAGCAACTGACTTTGCTTTGTTCACTAATTCAGCAGCAACTGCGAATACAGCGTTACCGCCCTGTTGCAATGAACGAGAACCCATTGTTCCTGTGCCGATTGGTACTAGGTCAGTGTCGCCCCATACCAATTCGATGTTCTCAATGGGGATACCTGTTTGTTCGTTAGCGAGCATTGCCCATGATGTGGCATGGCCTTGGCCGTGTGGCGAAGTACCGGTGTAGATCAGAGCATGGCCGTTGTCGAGAACTTCCACTTTTGCAGATTCGCCATTACCGACTCCGCCGGTTATCTCTACGTACACGCTGACGCCGATACCGATTTGCTTAGCAGCTCCACTATCGCGGGCTGCTTTCTGCTTTGCGCGCCAGCCTTTGTAATCAGCAGCAACAAGCGCCTTATCAAGAGACGTCTCGTAGTCGCCTACGTCGTATGTCTGGCCAACAACAGTGGTGTGTGGTGTGAGGAACTTAGGAATTAGGTTCTTACGACGAACTTCCACAGCGTCCATGCCAACTTCTAAAGCAAACATGTCCATTGCACGTTCAATAGCGGCAGTGGCTTCAGGTCGACCTGCACCACGGTATGCAACTGTTGGTGTGGTGTTTGTAACAACTGAAGTTGTACGGCATTCAATGTTTGGAATTGCATACACACCCGACGACATTGGTCGTGTCATGAATGGAGCAAGGATTGTTCCCATGTCTACCCAGCCGCCTGAGTCTTGAATAGCCCACAGTTGGTAGTGCGTCACTGTGCCGTCGCGCTTGCCGCCGATAGTGACGTATTGCAATTGAGCGCGACCATGACCAAGACCGACCATTGATTCGCTGCGTGTTTCACGCCAACGCACTGCTTTGCCAACGCGCTTGGCGATAACACCGAGGAGAAGTTCTTCAGGGTATGCGCCAATCTTTGCGCCAAAGCCTCCACCAACATCTGGTGTCTTGACATGAACCATGCTCTCTTCAACTCCGTTTGCTGCAGCAAGTGGCGCAACCGCACCTTGTGCATGCTGAGTTGAAAGCCATTCGGTGAGGCGACCATCTTTGCCCCACGCTGCAGCAGCACCGCGCACTTCAAGTGGGCACGGAGCAACGCGCTGGTTCAAGTAACGACCTTTAACAACTACTTCGCAATCTGCAAAGTACGCATCACCCGTATTGTCTGGCAATCCGAGCACCATGGAATCAAACACCACATTGCTTCCACATGCGTCGTACAACAACGTTGTGCTTGCCATGGCTTCTTCGAGATCGATGAGCGCAGGAAGAACGTCGTAATCGATAATGACTGCATCAATTGCGTCTTCGCCCTCTTCGCGCGTGTTGCTAACAATGGCAACGATGGGCTCGCCGACAAAGCGAACCTTGTCTGTAGCAAGAAGGGTGCGCGTAGCTGCTGGGTTGTACGCAGATGGCACTGGCTCAAGCCCAAGATCTTTACCGGTCAAGACCGCAACGATGCCTGGCATTGACTTCGCGTCAGAGGTGTCGATTGAAGTGATGATTCCGTGTGCAACGGAGCTACGAACGTACGTGACATGCAGTGCACCAACAAGTGCAGGCTCAGTCAGCAGGTCATCAACGTAGACGCCACCAGTTGTAAGAAATTTTGGATCTTCTTTACGAAGAACCCTGTTTCCGAGAATGCTTCCAGCCATTTCAAAACCCCCATAGTCGGCGCGATAGTAGAAAGAACACTATCTAGTTGAAATGGGTGGGCTCGCATGGAGCCAGTGAAGTTTTGCGTCAGGGCGCTAGTGGGGCGAGAGGCGCAGCTGAGTTAGTGGTATCGGCTGAGCGCACAGTCAAAATGTCGGTCACCAGGGTGTATGGCCACGTGGCGGGGAGATCTGTTGGCAATTTCGGCATGGGAACGAGCGATAGGCGTTGCTCGCCGGGAAGGACATAGCCCAATTGAGCTCGCGCGGCGTTGCGGATGCCTTCTGGGGTCTGCAATGCATTGACTTCGGTTTGAAGTTGCTCATTGGCATCAGCCAAGGAATTGAACTCTGAACTTTTCTGTGCAATGGCCGAACGCTGGGTAACAAAATCCATGAGAGGGAAGAAGAACAGTGAGGTGCCTGCTGCAACTACCACGACGCCAAGAGCAAGCCGAGACCCGAACCATGCAACGCGACGTGCACGGTGGTTCTGTGCAATGCGTTGGGTAAGAGAGATAGCCACATCTCTATTGTGGCGTGAAAGACGGGTTCAACCGTGGCACACGAACAGATGTTCGTTATTTGAGTGGCGCTAAGGCCTGATGGCCACGAAATCGAGCGGTGTCTCCGAGAAGTTCCTCAATGCGCAATAGCTGGTTGTATTTCGCCACGCGATCGCTGCGTGCTGGCGCACCTGTCTTGATTTGTCCGCAATTAGTAGCGACAGCGAGATCAGCAATAGTGGAATCTTCAGTTTCACCGCTGCGATGACTCATCACGCTTGTGTAGGAATGACGTGTCGCTAGTTCAACTGTGTCGAGAGTTTCGCTCAGTGTTCCGATTTGGTTGACCTTGATAAGAACACTGTTTGCTACCGACTGATCAATTCCCATTTGCAGGCGACGAGTGTTTGTAACAAAGAGATCATCGCCAACAAGTTGAATACGTGACCCGAGAGCTGCAGTGAGTTGAGCCCAGCCGGTCCAGTCATTTTCTGCCATTCCGTCTTCGATGCTGATGATGGGGTAGCGATCAACAAGTGCTGTCCACCACTCAACCATCTGTGGAGCTGACAACACTTTGCCTTCACCGGTGAGGTGATATGCACCATCGCGATACAGCTCGCTCATTGCTGGGTCGAGTGCAATTGCAATGTCGGTACCAGGCGCAAAGCCGGCTTTTTCAATTGCTTCTACAAGGATCCCAACGGCTGCTTCGTTGCTAGACAAATTGGGCGCAAAGCCTCCCTCGTCACCAACTGCAGTAGAAAGCCCACGGTCAGCAAGAACTTTTTTCAGAGTGTGATATGTCTCGACACCCCAGCGAACGGCTTCGCGGAAACTAGGTGCGCCGACTGGCATGATCATGAATTCTTGAAGGTCGACGTTGTTGTCTGCGTGTGCTCCACCATTGATGACGTTCATCATGGGCACTGGCAACACGTGTGCGTGTGGACCACCAATTGCTCGATACAACGGAAGTTCTAGTTCGCTTGCCGCGGCATGAGCTACTGACATGCTGACGCCGAGCATTGCGTTTGCTCCTAAGCGTGATTTGTTTTCTGTGCCATCAAGTTCAATGAGTGCATTGTCGAGAGCTCGTTGGTTAGTGGCATCCATGCCGATGACAACTTGTGCAATGTGGTTGTTGACATTTTCAACAGCGCGCAATACGCCTTTACCCATGTAACGAGAACCACCATCACGCAGTTCCACTGCTTCATATTCTCCGGTTGAAGCACCTGAGGGCACGATGGCGCGACCTGTTGCACCACTGTCGAGCACGACTTCCACTTCCACTGTGGGGTTTCCGCGGGAATCTAAAACTTCGCGGCCGATTACTTCGACGATTTCACTCATAGGTAGAACGCTAGTGAGTTGGATGGGTCTTGACCACTTCCCATAACTCATCGAGTTCTGAGGCAGATAATGAAGCCAACTCACGGCCCTGACTGGCTGCGAGTCGCGTGACACCCTCGACTCGTGAGCGGAAAGTGAAGACGGCGGACCGCAGTGCGCTTTCGGGGTCAACATCAAGATGGCGGGCGACATTGACCACGGCAAAAAAGAGATCGCCGACTTCGGCCATTGTGGACTCTGGGTCACCGCTGGCGATGGCATTGCGCACTTCAGTGAGTTCTTCTGTCACTTTTGCCAGAGGCCCTTCGGAATCATTCCAATCAAACCCGACCCGTGATGCACGTTGCTGTACTTTGGCGGCAAACGACAAAGCGGGTGCTGCTTCTACAACGCCGTCGAATGGGCCAGAGCGTTCTGGTTTTTCTGCTTTCTTGATGGCTTCCCAATTATTCTCAACTTCTTGAGATGATGTGACAACGACATCTGAAAAAACATGAGGATGTCGAGACACCAATTTGTCGTGCACTGTGCGCGCAACATCGGCCATTGTGAACCGGCCTTGTTCTTCAGCAATCGCTGCATGAAGTTCGACTTGATACAACAAGTCGCCGAGTTCTTCAATGAGATCAGTATCTGTTGCCGGATTTGATTCATCGAGTCGTGAAATCGCATCAACGACTTCGTACGTTTCTTCGATGAGGTAACGAACGAGTGATTGGTGAGTCTGTTCATTGTCCCACGGGCATTCCTTGCGCAATGTGCGAGCAAGTTCGTGAAATTGCGCCATCTCTTGTGCGACAGGAGTTGAGAGATGAGGGATGTATAGCGATGTCAAGTGGTCTGCATCAAGTGTGCGATCCATGTTGCTCCAGGTTGTGTGCGCAACTTGTTCGTCTGCAAGACCTAGGTGATGAAGAAGAATTACTTCAGTGTCAGGATCCGGATCATCAACAGAAAGTTTGATATCAGATAACACCCAGTTGGCATGAGTGTGTGCAACCAGCATTGGACCTGAAATTCCGGCTGCTGCTTCGGCAAAGACGTGACCGTCAATGAGGCGGACACCAGTTTCTATTGGGTCAATATTCAGTGCTCGCCAGACATCTTCGAGAAAAGAGACGGCAGGAAGAATGACAAGGTCGATGTCGTTTCGGTCTCGTAGATGGGCTACTGATTTTTCAAGGACAGTCGGTGAACCAGGAACTGCGTACAACACTTCGCCATGCTGCACGGCTGCATCAACCAATGTTGTTGCTATCTCTCGGTAGACATCGTCAAATGAAGGAGCTTTTTCGTATAAGTGATCAAAAGATTGTGCGTCTTGCACCAGGTGAGCTGATGGATGATGAATGGTGCGCACAAAGCGCTGTGGAATATTGGTGATTGCAGTCAATGTGTCGGAAGTGATCAGCCCGGGATTACCTGGTCCGAGACCAACAACGACAATGCGAGGCATCAGCTAATGGTGGCTGTAGCGCCGTTCCAAACGCCGTATTTCGAATTGATTGTGATGTCAGCAACTGCCATAAACCCGGCCAACAAAGTTGTTCCAGGATTTTCCGTAACAACAGTGGTGACAGATTGTTTCACTTCAGAGAACGGGTGGCTCAAAATGATGTGGTACCCAAATGAGCTCTTGACTGGGCCCGTTGGAACACCTGGTTTTGCAGCCACTGCACCAATCATGAAGTCTTTGTCGAATGATGATTGCAAATTGGCAAGTGCTTGGCAGGGCTCTTCACCATTGGCCAGCGAGCCTCCAGATTTGTCTGCGCCTGGTTCGATTGATTTCTTTGCAGCTTCATCTGCAAACTTTGTTCCGCTAGCAAGATCGGCAAGAACGGTCTTTGCTTCCGCTTCGGTCTTTACCAAAATATGACTGAGGCACAAAACGCCAGCAGAAGCAGGCGACTTTGAATACAACGACTCAAGCACTGATTCTTTAGGAATAGCCATTGATTTAAGCGTGACATCAGCAACGTTGAAGTTGACAAGAAGATCTTTCAACAGCTTTGGGTAGGCAGCGAAGGCTGTGTCTGCTTCAGCAGATTTCATAACAGTGTCGATGTCTGATTGCTTTACTTTGACATTGTTCTCTTTGATGAACTGAGAGAAAGCTTCATATCGAATCAATGTGCGAAGAACGACTGAGGCATCGTCCTTGTTCAACACGCCATCTACTGGTTTGAATTGACCGGCATCTGATAGCGCCTTGACGAGAGAAGCAAAAGTGTCTTGCGAGTAGCCAGAACCATTAACGCTAAAGACGTCAGAACTAGAGGACACACTTGAACAGGCGGTAAGACCAATGAGGCAAGTGGCTGCAAGAACAGCAGCGAAACGGGAAGGACGGGGGCTCTTAATCACAGAGAAACCCTAGTCGTCTGAAGGGTCAAAAAGGCCTTGCAACAGTGCGATGACTGTCACTGCGGGGTTTGCGCCACGGGGAACAGGCAGCGAGATGAAGCCTGGCTCGTCTTTATAGACGGCCACTGATGCGAGGCGGCGCAGTGTCATGGTCTGGCTTGCGCGCAATTTAAGGGGGGAGATCCGGATGGTGTTTCCGTTGGTGAGAATTTCCGTAATGCCGAGGCGCAGACATTCCACGCGTAGTGCACCGACAGAGATAAGAGCTTGAGCAGGTTCTGGCAATGGTCCGAAACGATCGCGCCATTCTGTCTCGATGTCTGCCAATTCTTCTGGTGTGCGCACGGTGGCAAGTCGACGGTATGCCTCAAGACGCAGATCTTGACTAGGGACGTATTCATCGGGAAGATGGGCGTCCATAGTTATGTCAACTTTGATCTCGGCATCTTCTGTGACGGACTCACCCTTCATTTCTGAAACTGCTTCAGTAACGAGTTGGCAATACAAGTCGTAACCGACTGCGGCGATGTGGCCACTTTGCGATTCGCCGAGAAGGTTTCCAGCACCACGAATTTCTAGATCGCGCATTGCAATCTTGAAGCCGCTACCAAGGTCAGTTGATTCACCGATGGTGCGCAGGCGCTCGTAGGCGTCGTGCGACAACACTTTGTCGCGGGGATGAAAGAGATACGCGTATGCACGATGACCGCTTCGTCCGACGCGTCCTCGCAACTGGTGCATCTGACCAAGCCCAAGCAAGTCGGCACGTTCAACGACCAACGTGTTCACTGTTGGCATGTCGATGCCACTTTCGATAATGGTGGTGCATACCAATACGTCGAAGTTGCCTTCCCAGAAATCAAGAACGATTTGCTCGAGACTTGATTCATCCATTTGGCCGTGTGCAACAGCTACTCGGGCTTCAGGAACCCATTCACGAATTTCAGCAGCACGTTCTTCAATTGATTGCACTCGGTTATGTACCCAGAACACTTGCCCTTCACGAAGTAACTCACGACGAATTGCTTCAATGGCAACTTGCTCGCTTTGTTCTCCGACGAAAGTAAGAATTGGTTGTCTATCAGCCGGTGGAGTTTGCAAGAGAGACAAGTCACGAATTCCGACAAGACTCATTTCAAGAGTTCGCGGAATTGGTGTAGCAGACATTGACAACACATCGACGTTTGTCTTCATGCGTTTCATTGCCTCTTTGTGCTGCACGCCGAAACGCTGTTCTTCATCAACGATGAGTAGGCCAAGATTCTTGAACTCAATGCTTTCCTGTAACAGGCGGTGAGTACCAATGACGCAATCAATCGCGCCGGACTTCAAGCCTGCAATGACCTTCTTTGCTTCTGCATTGGTGAGGAATCGCGACAGAACTTCTACTTTGATGGGGTATCCGGCAAATCGTTCGGAGAAAGTATTTCCGTGTTGCGTGGCAAGCAACGTGGTGGGTACTAACACTGCAACTTGTTTGCCGTCTTGAATGGCCTTAAATGATGCACGAACAGCAACTTCTGTTTTTCCGAAACCAACATCTCCGCACAACAGGCGGTCCATTGGTACTTCACTTTCCATATCAGTCTTGATTGCGGCAATGGCATCTAACTGATCAGGGGTTTCAACGAAGGGGAATGCATTTTCCATCTCTGATTGCCATGGGGTATCTGGTGGAAACGCGTGACCAACTGCAGAAACACGACGTTGATATAGAAGCACAAGTTCTTGAGCCACTTCACGAACTGCAGAACGTACGCGAGATTTTGCACGGGCAAAGTCTGAGCCACCCATGCGATGCAATGTGGGCGCTTCGCCGCCCACGTATTGGCGGATGACGCCAATTTGTTCGGTCGGTACGTAGAGCTTGTCTCCACCTTTGTACGCAATCAGCAAATAGTCACGTTCGACGCCACCAATTGAGCGTTTGACCATGCCTTCGTACTTGCCAACACCATGATGAGCGTGCACGACGTATCCACCTGGCTGTAGATCTTCAAAAACAGTGCCTGATGAGCGCGCTCTAGTGTGTCGTGATGACCGTGTGCGACGTCGCCCACTGAGATCAGCTTCACAAATAATTGCAATGCGTGAGTTCGGCAACGAAGCGCCGCGAGTTTGTGGAGCAAACGTCACCCATGCCCCGGGTTTGGCAATTTTGTCTGCGTCATCTGTGGCAGTGAAGTCGATGCCATGACTGCGCATCATGTCCACTAGACGAGGGACTGATTCTTGTGTCTCTGCTGTGACAACGATGCTCCATTTTTCGCTGAGCATTTCATTGATGCGTCGAACAAACGACATGGGGTCATGGACAATAGGGCCCCAACCTGATGCAGGGACTGCTGGCCCATCAACAGAATCAGCTGTGGGGATGACTGAGACAGTGGGTGTTCGGTTGCCGCTAGAGAAAATGCGATCGGCTTCAACATGCAGTCGCGGAAACGACACGTTTTCGTCTCGTGCCCATGAGGCCGCGAGTGCTTTAGCTAAATCATCTTCTTCTGCCAACAAGTCTCGAGCACGTTCACCCATACGACGTGGTTCCACCATGATGACAAGTGCGTCGTCGCCGAGATGGTCAGTGAGTAGGTCGTCAGACTCGGTCAGCCACGGAAGCCAACTTTCCATGCCGTCAAATATTAGACCCTCTGACAAGCGTTCCCATTGTTCGCGACCCCACGGTTCTGATGCAATTAACTCACGTGCACGTTCTCGTACACCGTCGACATATAGCAATTCTCTGGCAGGGAAAATTTCAATTGATGTGATGTCGTCTGTGCTGCGCTGATCTGCCACCGTGAAATGTGTGAGGCGTTCAACGTCGTCACCCCACATGTCAACACGAATAGGTTCATCATCTGTGCTGGGGAAAATATCAACAATGGCACCGCGTCGTGCGAACTCGCCCCGATGTTCCACGATTGTTTCTCTGCGGTACCCACAATGCACCAGTTGTTCGCAGAGTGCATCAATATTCAGTGAGCTACCAACAGCAATATGAATGGGTTCGAGAGTGATTGACCCGGGAGCCAGTTTTTGTAATAGCGCGCGAGTGCCCGCAACGATGACTGCTGGTGCAGAGTCACGCTGACGCATGCGCCACATTGTTCGCATGCGTGAACCCATTGTGAGAACAGCTGGGCTAACACGTTCAAAGGGAAGCGTTTCCCATGATGGGAAAAATTCAATGGCATCTGCACCAAGAAAAGCTGCGAGATCTTCTGCAATTGATTGCGCCATTGTCCCGGTAGGAGTAGCGATGACTATCGGTCGGCGAGTGGTGTTGTTGACTAATGCTGCAAGTACTGCTGCGCGAGCAACTTCAGGTACTGCAAGAACAGAATCGCGTTGTCCGGCAATTGCTTCGATTCCTGGTTCATTAACAATGTGCGTCGCGAGAACACCTAATGGTCGCGAGGTAGAGGAAAGAGCGCTCACCGTCCGTTGTAGTCCTGCATCGCTGCTGCAAGCCCGCCTGAAAGGATGCTTTCAATAGCGTCAACAGCAGTTTCAACTGCAATGTCGAGGATGCGACGTTCTGCTGCAGGAACGGAAGTGAGTACATGGTCTGCACCGACGTCTTTAGAAGATGGCTTCCCTACGCCGATACGTACACGCACATAATCATCGGTGTGTAAATGGGAAGAAATTGATTTCAGTCCGTTGTGACCAGCGAGACCGCCGCCGATTTTTAGGCGCAGAACTCCAGGCTCAAGATCAAGTTCGTCATGTACAACGATGATGTGCGCGGGATCATCAATTTTGTATCGTCGCGCAAGTGGACCAACCGCTTCACCAGAATCATTCATGTACGTGGTGGGAATTGCCAGAACCACTGCGTGGCCATTGATGCGAGTTTCCACAATTTGTGCGCGGTCACGGCCCACTTTGAGTGATACGCCGAGTCTCTTGACAAGAACTTCTATTGCATCGGTGCCAACGTTGTGGCGAGTGCGTGCATATTTCTTGCCAGGATTGCCAAGACCGACAATGAGCGTGCGTTCCATGTCGCCTTGTCGGGGAGCCGATCGGCGCAACATGATGAAAGTGTAAGAGACGACCCGCGAGTCGCGACTTAGTTGCTGGTTTCGGCGGCTGCTTCGCCAGCAGGTGCGTCAGCAGCAACTGCTGCTGCAGCTGCATCAGCGGTGGAACCACGTGACATCAGAACTGTTGCAATAAGCATGTCTGGATCACCAACAGCCACTACGCCGGCTGGCAACTTGATGTCTGCCAAGTGAATGACTGATTCAGGTGTGAGGTCTGTGATGTCGATAACGATTTCGTTTGGAACATTTGAAGGAGTGGTACGAACTTCGATTGTTTCAACAGCTGCGTCAACGAGTCCGCCGGCAGCAACTACTTGCTTTGCAACACCGGTGAGGTGAACAGGAACGTGCATCACGATTTCTTCGGTGAGGTTGATTTGTACGAAGTCGATGTGGCTGACATTACGGCGCACTGGGTGACGCTGCATTTCTTTCACAACTGCGTTGTACGACGAACCGTCGACAGAAAGAGTCAAGATTGTGTTCTGGCCAGCAGGACCTGACAATGCAACACGCAGATCACGACGAGCGACCGACAAGATGACTGGAGTCATGCCATGGCCATAGAGGATGCCTGGAATGCGATCGGCTGCGCGCAAACGACGCGATGCTGGACTTCCGGTTACGCGACCGGCTTCGGCTGAGAGAGTTGCTGTATTCGACACGGCTTAGAAGTCTATGACCTGAACCGGCTACTGCCACAGGGCCCGAACTACCTGTAGCGGGTTTTTCGGCCCGCAAGGCCAATTAGGACTGGTTTTCGCCGTCGAAGAGTTCTGACACGCTGGTCTCATCAAAGACCGCAGCGAGTGCATCAGCAATGATTTTTGCGACCGAAAGCACCTCGACCTTGTCAAACATCTTGTCGGCAGCCAAGGGAAGGGTGTTGGTGAGAACAACGCGAGAGATGGGTGACTTCGACAACCGCTCGACCGCAGGGTCTGACAGGACGCCGTGTGTAGCCATCGCCCACACTTCTTTTGCGCCGCGCTCGAGCAACAATTCAGCAGCAGACACGATGGTGCCGCCCGTGTCAATCATGTCGTCGGTGAGGATGCACAAGCGGCCATCAACGTCACCAATAACTTCTTTTGCGATGGCAACGTTGGTGGTGCCTTTTGGTCGGCGCTTGTTAATGAAAGCAACATCGGCATTGCGGTCTGACAAGTGCTGTGCAAAACGCTCTGCAACTTTTACACGACCAGCATCTGGCGAGACAATGACGAGATCTTGTGGTGCATGTTCACGCACGTAACGCTCGAGCACGGGAAGTGCAGTGAGGTGGTCAACGGGGCCTGAAAAGAAACCTTGAATCTGACCGCTGTGTAAGTCAAGAGAAACCATTCGTGTTGCGCCTGCTGCTTTGAACAAGTCAGCAATGAGGCGAGCGGTGATTGGTTCGCGACCTTCAGCTTTGCGGTCTTGGCGTGCGTAACCGTAGAACGGACACACTGCAGTGATGCGTTTTGCCGAGGCGCGTTGCGCAGCATCAATCATGATGAGCTGTTCCATGATGGAGTCGTTGATGGAACCTGCATCAGTTCCAAAGTGTGACTGCATGACGAACACGTCACCACCGCGAATACTGTCGGTGAACCGAGGACGTATTTCGCCATTGGCAAATTGCACAATGTTTGCGTCACCGAGTGTGACTCCGAGATGGTCTGCGACTTCTTGGGCAAGCGTCGGATGTGTTCGACCCGTAAACAGCGACAATCGCTTCGTAGTGACCTTCTCCATCGACCGCGCGTTCATATAAGCCAATGGTAGAACACGCAGGCCGCTTGGGCATCTTCGCAGAATGGCTGAATCAGTGAGTCGCGTTTCGGCGGAGCATTTCGCGCTCTGCCTCTGCCAATTGCTGAGGGTCATTGACCCCTGCGGTCTCTGAAGCTGGCGCAATGACTGATCCGACTGTGTGGCCAGACGATGCCAGCACGGCAATGACGTCAGTGAGGTAGTACTCAGATTGGCTGTTGTTCGTGCCGATTCCTGTGAGTGCTGGACCAAATAGGCCTATCTCAAAAAGGTAAATGCCTGTGTTGATCTCGCGAATATTCAGTTCGTCTGGTGATGCATCACGATGTTCCACGATGCGGACAACGTTGCCATCGGTGTCGCCCACGATGCGCCCGTATCCGGTGGGGTCGTCAAGAACTGCGGTCAGAACAGTGGCTGCATTGCTTGTTGCTGAGTGTTCAGTCAGCAACCGACTAATGGTGTGCGAAGTAAGAAGCGGTGTATCGCCTGGCATCACCAACACGGCGGTTGCTTTTGCACGATCATCTGCAGTCACACCTGTAAGCCCAACTGCGGCTGCATCGCCCGTGCCGTTTTGTTCATGTTGAGTAGCAAACTGAATGCGCGCCCATGCAGGTGCATGTTGTTGTACATGGTCAGTGACTTCAGATGCGCGATGTCCGACAACAACGACAGTGGCAACAAGTGGAAGTGATTCAAGTGAGTGCACAACATGCATCACCATGGATGTGCCACACACTTCATGCAAAGGCTTTGGAAGGTCTGACTTCATGCGCGAGCCTTCACCTGCAGCAAGGATGATGGCCAAGACCCCATCTGGTGGCAAAGGAGAGGTGGTCACTGAGTGGCTCGACTGCTAGTCATTTGTTCCGGGGAGAGGACTCGAACCCCTATTCACGGGATCAAAACCCGTTGTCCTGCCTTTGAACGACCCCGGACCGTGCGCAATACGGTATCGGGATTTTTGTTTTCGTCATTGTCCCGATAGGTTCATATCCCTTATGAGTTCGCTGATCAAGAAGCGCCGCAAGCGCATGCGCAAGAAGAAGCACAAAAAAATGCTTCGTCGCACACGCCACCAGCGTCGCAAATAGACATTTTTATTTAGAAGTCCGTTACTTCTCGGTCCCTCAAGGGCGGGTTGTTGCGTAGACCACTTGAACGTCAGAGATCTGATCTAACCCTTGGTGTACATGGCCGTCCGCAAACCAGGTGCTGCCAGATCCTGCCAAGCGAAGCGTCGACCCAATGGCCGTTTGAACCCGATCGCGCCACTGTCCTAATTCGGGAAACACGCTAATTGCAGCAGGTTCAAGATCGTTTCCATTCGGCCCTTTTGGTCCGCCCATGGCATCCCATTCGCGATAGACGGCGGGTGTTGAGACGGAAATTGGTGGCAAAAACAAGGTGAAGTCTCTGTGGATGTGAGGAAGTGGGGCCACAATTTCGCCGATGCCAGTGACTTGTGCTCGACCGCCCACCACACAAAACGGAATATCAGCTCCGACGACAGCGGCACCTGACACATCGGTCCACTGAGCCCATCGCAAAATTGCGGCTGCATCAGTTGACCCGCCACCAAGGCCTCCACCATTGGGGATGTTTTTTTGAATGTGGACGTTCGCAGTTCTATCAACGAGCGAGAGCGCGCGAGCAACAAGGTTTGTTGAGTCGGTGGGAACTCCTGTGGCAAATGGTCCTGAGACAGTGATGGTGGTTGTGTCTGACTGCGTGATATCTAATTCATCTGCAATGTCAAGTGACACCATTTCAGCATCGATGAGGTGAAAGCCATCACTACGAACGCCAGTGATCACAAGAGACAATGTGAGCTTTGCGGGCGCGATGATTTTGGTCACTTGTGACTGTCTTCCAAAATGTGAGCTAGTCGCAACCAATCATGTACAGACAATTCTTCAGCACGTGCAGTTGGGGCAATGTTTGCTGCCTCAAAGTGATGTGCTTCCACACTGCCAGCCAGTGAACCACGCAACATTTTACGGCGCTTTGCAAAACCCATTCGTACCAGTGCAAAGAGTTTTGCTTTGTCAACTGATGCGTCAAGCGGAGTGGTACGTCGCGTGATTTCCACCAATGATGATTCAACATTTGGTCGTGGCAAGAACACAGATGCTGGTACTTGCCCGACCACGCGTGCTGTTGCATGAAATGCAACTTTCACACTGAGTGCGCCATATGCACTAGTGGAAGGAGATGCGGCGAAACGGTCAGCAACTTCTTTTTGCACCATCACCAACATGCGCGACACTTGCGGAACAAAGTCAAGAACGTCAGCAATCAGTGGTGTTGCGACGTTGTATGGAAGGTTTGCAACTAATACCCAGTCGGTGTAATCACCAAGGAGTGCTGGCCAATCAAGTTGCATGGCATCAGCATGAACAACTGTGACGTTGGTAAGTTCACCTACGTTTTCATTGAGAAGTGGCAAGAGTGCTTCGTCGACTTCAATTGCTGTGACTCCTGTAGCGATTTCTGCGAGTGCAAGAGTCAGTGATCCGAGACCAGCGCCGATTTCCAAAACATGCGGGTGATTTTCCACGTCAGCAAGACGTGCGATACGACGCACAGTGTTGGCGTCAACAACAAAGTTCTGCCCAAGGGCGCGTTTTGCACGCAGACCAGCGCCATCTAGTTGATGCGAAGCATCGGTACGAGAAAGCGTCACCAGGTCAACTCCACGGGAAGTGGCGCATCAACAAGTTCTGCAATGGCTTCAAACACGGCTGTATTCAATGTGATGTCGAACGAACCAGACATGGGGCCAATGTTGATATTGACGCATGTTGTCTTGCGGCCATTATTCAAATTCAGAACGGTGATGGTGGCACCAAGCGGCACACGCACTGTAGAGCAACCTGTTTTCACTGAATCGGGAAGGCGTTTATACGTTGCGTTTCCGCGCACCATTCGGCCTGAATTATCTGCCGGATAGGCAATCTGGCCTTGCCCGTTTGGGTCTGCGCTAACTGGGCCATCGAGATTTGCAGGTGCATCAACATTTGAATCAAGCCCAAGACCAAGGTCGTACGTAGTCGACGTTGCTTCAGCAACTGGAGTGGTTGTTTCGTTGCCGGAGTTACCCGTTGCCATGAAGACCACGGCAAGGGAAATGGCAGTCACAACCATTGCTACCGTCATGCGGTTCTTGTCAACGCGGGAAACTTCCATGTACCTATGAATGTATGCGAGGAAATGCTGCGAGAGCGTTCGCTGTAGTGATCGATGCAAACTCGGCCGCATCGGTTCCGCGCAAATCGGCAATTGCAGTGCCCACTAGGCCAACATGGGCCGGCTCGTTGGGGCGCCCTCTGTGTGGAATAGGAGCCAAGAACGGACTGTCGGTCTCAATAAGAAGGCGATCACTGGGGCATAAGAGAGCAGCTTCACGCAGTTCATTGGCAGTTTTGAACGTGACGATTCCGCTAAACGATAAATAGGCACCACGGTCAAGACATGAACGTGCTTCATTGGGGCCACCAGTAAAGCAATGGATGATTGTGTTTTTTGGCATTCCTTCAGCATCAAGTACCGCAAAGGTGTCATCCCATGCGTCGCGTGTGTGAATGACCAACGTGAGGTCGTGTTGTTTTGCTAGAGCGATTTGTTCAGCAAACACTCGCATTTGTATATCGCGCGGGGAGTGCTCGTAGTAGTAATCAAGGCCACATTCGCCAATGGCAATTACTCGAGGGCGAGTAATGAACGGAACAATTGAATCTGTACCTTGCGTCGCGTCGTGTGGGTGAAGCCCAACAGTTGCCCACACGTCTTGGTGCTGCGAAGCAATAGTGATTGCTTGTTCACACGTGGGTGCATCGGTTCCGATAACTACAAAACGTTGTACACCGGCATCGCGTGCTCGTTGCAAACTTTCCGCAGGCGCAGAAGTCATTTTGTCGTCGTGAATATGACAGTGCGTATCTGTCCATCCGGTGATGGTGGTGCTCATGCGACAGTGCGACGAGGAAAGAGCGGTGTTCCTTTTTCAACAGGAGAACCGGCGCGGTACAAGCCCCACTCGGTATCGGCAGGGATTCGACATTGTTCAATGTCTGTAGTCATACCGATGCGACGCCAAACTTCACGAGCAGTGTCTGGAATTGCAGGGAATGCGAGCAAAGTAACGATACGTAATGCTTCGAGTGCATCACCCATAACCGTGTTCAACAATTCGCTCGGTTCGGCCTTCCAGGGTTCATGATTTTCAAGGTGAGCGTTGGTGGCACGGATTAGTGACCACGTTGCTTCTAACGCACGACTTGGTTGCACTAATTGCCAACATGCAGAGGTTTCGGCAACTGCATCTTTGGCGGCTGCGGCTAGTGGACTGTCTGGGTTTGGTGCTGTGCCAAGACCAGCACACTTTTTGTCAACAACAGATGCAATGCGGGCGGCCAAGTTGCCAAGGTTGTTTGCAAGGTCTGAGTTGTATCGCGACACAAGACCTTCGTAAGTGAAGTCTCCGTCATTTCCATATGACGTGTCGCTGAGTACGTAATAGCGGAAACCATCAACACCGAATTCGTCAACAAGGTCAAGTGGGTTCACCACATTGCCTGATGTCTTTGACATCTTTTCGCCGCCAACAAGCAGCCAACCACCAACTGCATAACCAGTTGGTGGTTCAATGCCGGCCGACATGAGCATGGCAGGCCAATACACATTGTGGAATCGAATGATGTCTTTGCCAATGAGATGATGGTTAACGGGCCACCATTTGTTGAACATTTCGTCGTCAGAGCCATAACCAATTGCGGTGATGTAGTTGGCGAGCGCATCGAACCACACGTATGCAACATGTGAAGAGTCAAATGGAAGGGGAATACCCCATGTAAGGGTTTTTCTGCTGACAGAAAAATCTTGCAGACCTTGTTTGATGAATCCGAGCACTTCGTTGACCCGATGTTCTGGCACTACGGCACTTGGGTGCAGTGCATACCAATCAATGAGACGCTGTTCGAAGCGAGACAGACGAAAGAAGTAGTTCTCTTCTTCAACATGTTGTACAGGACGCTTGTGAATAGGGCAGTTCTCGCCATCGAGATCGTCTTCTGTGTAATACGCCTCACAGGGAACGCAATATAAACCGCTGTATTTGTCGAGTTCGATATCGCCTGCATCAAAACATGCTTGCAGTAACTTCTGCACGCCAACTTTGTGACGAGCTTCGGTGGTACGAATGAAATCATCGTTTGAGATGTTCAGTCGCTTCCATGCTTGTTGAAACAATGGCGCGATCGAATCAGTGAACTCTTGAGGAGAAGTGCCAGCTGACTCGGCTGCCTGTTGAATCTTGAGGCCGTGTTCATCTGTTCCGGTGAGGAAATGCACATCGTCACCCAGAAGGCGATGCCACCTTGCTAATGCGTCAGCGACAATGGTCGTATACGCGTGACCAAGGTGTGGTTGCGCGTTGACGTAATAGATAGGAGTGGTGAGGTAGTACTTGGCCACCTAGACAGGCTACGCCACGACGCTTCTTGTTGTCGGTTCGTTTATTGCCACGTTTACTTCGTAACCTCGTACGAATGCCTTTCGAGTTCGATACAGCCATACAAGCAACCGCGCTAGGTGAAGGCAGATATAACACACCCATTATTGATGGATGGGATATCAATGGCAACGCAAATGGCGGATACCTAATGGCTATCGCAGCGAATGCAATGCGCAAAGAATGTGAAAGGTCGCATCCCGTATCAATCACGATGCATTATCTGTCTCCTGGACCGGCCGGACCAGCCGAAACTCGTTGCGAAGTGGTGAAAGCAGGTCGCAGGCTCGCAACAGTCACTGGTTCTATTTCACGCGATGGGCGAGAAATTGCTCGCGCTATCGGAACATTCGGAGAAGTTGATGCGGCACTTGGTCCGCACTCGGTGACATCAGCACCGCCACAGATGCCTGCTTTTGAAGATTGCCCAAGTCGTCCAAGTGGTGGGCAACAGGTCGGACTATCGAGTCGGCTTGATATGCGCCTTCACCCTGATGACGTAGGTTTTGCAACTGATGAACCAAACGGTGTTGCGTTAGTTCGTGGGTATTTCGTGTTCAAAGACAATCGTCCGGTCGACACAATTGGTTTGTTGTTAGCGGCCGATGCGTTCCCACCAGTCATATTCAATTTGTTTGGCATGAAGGGGTGGGTGCCAACTATTGAGATGACAGTGCATGTGCGTGCAGTGCCAGTCCCTGGACCTATTGCGTGTGTCTTTACAAGTCGAATTTCTCAAGGTGGGTATTGGGAAGAAGACGGCGAATTATGGGATGCATCTGGCACGTGCGTCGCAATGAGCCGTCAATTGGCTCTTGCTCCGTTGGGCACTGATTAAGAACGTTTGCTGCGTGCGCCTAGCGAATAGGTAATTGCCATACCAATAAGAGCAGCAGTGATTGTTGTTGTGCGTCGAACCAACATCTTTGATCGTTGAGCAAACACCACAATTGGCCACCCGCGTGATCGTGCAAGTGCAGATAACTGCGAATCTGGGTTGACTGCAACTGCATTGCCAACAAGTTCCATCATTGGCACATCGCTCATGGAATCTGAATACGACCATGAATCTGCAAGGTTGATATTGCGCTCTGCTGCGATGGCAGTGATGGCTTCGGCTTTTCCTGACCCGTAACAGAATGGCCCAGCAAGGCGGCCGGTGTAAACGCCGTTCTCTACTTCGCCGCGTGTGCCAATGCCCCCGGTCATTTCAAGTGCAATGGCAAGTGGTTCAACTATTTCAATGGGGGATGCCGACACGATCCATGTTTCACGGCCAGCGTTGCGGTGTTGTTCAATCAGTGCGCGCGCTTCAGGACGGATGAGGCCCAATAATTCTGGCAGTACTACTTCGTTCAACGCCAATAGGTCTGACTGTGTGGAACCACCAGCAGCTTCCAAGATGCGTTCACGCACGTTTCTGCTTGATGTATCGCTTGAACCAATGAGACGAAACTTCAGTGCGGCAAAAGCATCTGTTGCAAAGTCACGCGGCCGGATAAGGCCAGCATCGTATGCGGCACGACCAAAGACAAAGGCAGAAGACCCAGCAATAAGTGTGCGGTCAAGGTCGAAAAACGCAGCGGTCTTGCCAGAGGTGCTCATAATGTCACCGATATTGCATAGACACGTTTACGTGACACGCCAAGAGCTGCAGTGACTTCATCAACTGCGCTGCGTTTTGAAATGCCGGCAGATGTTCGTGAAGCCAATTCAGTACGAATGTCATCATCGGTAACGTCAACTGATTCTGCAGTAACAGGGGCAATAACTAATGCGTATTCGCCACGGGGTTCAACCGCACGTGAATGAATAACGGCGTCGGCAAGTGTGCCGCGCCACATGTCTTCATGAAGTTTTGTTAGTTCGCGTGCAAGGACAATAAGGCGATCATCGCCACAGACTTCAGCGAGATCAACCAATGTTTTTTCAAGACGATGAGGTGCTTCGTACAACACTGTGGTGCGTCGTTCACGAGCAACTTCTGTCAGGCGTTCGCGGCGTTCGCTTCCGCTGCGTGGCAAAAAGCCGTCGAACGCAATTCGTGCCGTTGGTAATCCGCTCATAGCTATAGCCATAACAAAGGCAGCTGGGCCTGGGGTTGAATGCACGGTGTACCCAGCATTAATTGCAGCCCGAACAAGGCGTTCGCCTGGGTCGCTAATTGCCGGAGTCCCAGCATCGGAAATCAACGCAACAACTGCGCCAGTAGACAAATACGACAACACAGATTCGATGGCATCGTGTTCTGTGTGTTCGTTTGCGACAATCAATCGTTCCGGTGACGCACCAATGCGCTTTAACAACGAACCACTATGGCGAGTGTCTTCACAGCAGATAATGGTCGCGGCGCGTAACACTGCTGCCCCACGAGGCGACAAGTCTTCAAGGTTTCCAATTGGTGTTGCAACTAACCACAAACCTGCATGAATTGCAGAGGTGACAATGTCATCGTTCGACATGACGCACCTCGACTTCATCACCAATGCGCAGATTCCAGCGTTCAAATGAACCAGCGGCAGCTTCAATAATTAGCGCTGTTGCAGGAATACGAGCACCAACTCGCCACGGTTTCATGGTTGCAGTCTGTATCACGATGTTGTTCGATGCAACGTAGGCAACATCAATTGTTGCTTTCATACCAATGGTGTGCACCCAATTGCATGGTTGAAGCACGAGAGGTTGTTCAATAATGGCTACACCCATGAGGCCACGGCGACGGTGAGCACGAGTCACGGTGAGAACAGCAGATGCCAATACGTTGCCTTTGCTGACAAGCCAGATGGGTTCGAGTTCTTGTGGTGCACCCATGGTGACCTCCGTATCGCTACTTATACGTTAAAGCGGAATTCGGTGACGTCGCCGTCAACAAACTCATATTCTTTGCCTTCAGAACGAAGCTTGCCGACATCTTTGGCGGCATTCCATGATCCGAGCTCAATCAGTTCATCCCAGTGAATAACTTCGGCACGAATAAACCCGCGCTGAATATCTGAGTGAATCTTGCTGGCACACACGGGGGCTTTGTCGCCTGCGTGGAATGTCCATGCACGGGTCTCTTTTTCTCCGGTGGTGAAATAGGTACGCAATCCGAGCAAGTGACACGCTGCGCGAA
>Ga0214919_10004200_pt1 | contig 21181 bp, 21 predicted proteins | sample LL1503_MetaG_FD_177994 | JGI IMG/M metagenome (GOLD analysis project Ga0214919, IMG submission 177994) | Freshwater microbial communities from Lake Lanier, Atlanta, Georgia, United States - LL-1503 | ecosystem: Environmental > Aquatic > Freshwater > Lake | place: USA: Georgia | collected... | reverse complement strand
AATGACAAAGATAATGACAAAGATAATGACAAAGATAATGACAAAGACAATGTCGAACCCAATGTAGACAATGTCGAACCCAATGTAGACAATGTCGAACCCAATGTAGACAACGACGAAGGCAATGTAGACAATGACGAAGGCAATGTAGACAATGACGAAAACAACTTACTTGAAGATAACCCTTTGATTGACGGCTCGATTGAAGAAGACTCAAGTACAGATTTACCTTTTTTTAATTTTTTCAATGTAGTATTTGCGTCAATCGGTTCGTCATCATCGCAAATTTTTGTTCCCAAACATTTTTCACTTGATTCCGATGTTAATTCTAATGACGAAACTGGAAATGATGTTAAAAAATTTTGTAGCATAGAACTGGTCAATATTGATGATCAAGAATGGTCAATTGTACTCGTACCAGACAATATCGTAAATGGAGAATATATTGTTTTTCAAGTTTTATCAGTTATCTATGAAAAATCTCACATGTTCATATTTATCTCTAACTCAATAGCACATTCATTTTATGGCAAAGGTAATACTTCTAAGAGCATTGGTTTGAAGGAAGATGTTGCTTTATTGAGTCAATGTTACGAAGGCGGCACTCTTAATTCGGTTGTTTCCAAAAATCTTCGATTTGTACCAGAAATAGGACCACAAGATAATACTCCATTATCTATTGCTGTTGAACTAATACCACAACAATTCAGAGATAAAATAATTATTCTTCCAATGAATTATATACAAAACGAATGGGTTTCTGTTTTTACATTAGATGGTAAATCTTTATGCGATATTGGAGGGGGAAAAACAAACATTGGTTTTGAAATAGCAATGTCGAATGAAGAAGATGTAGAAAGACAAATAGAAATTGGAGTGTTTTTTATACTAGAAGGAATAGAAAAAGGAATAGAAAAAGTAGAAAAAGGAATAGAAAATTTACAAATTCCTTGTCTAACTGGAAAAATACGTAGTGCAGTAGAAAAGTATGTTGCCAATCCATTAACAAACCAACTATTAACAACACAACCATTAATTTCTAAATGCGATGAACGATTTTTGGATGTTTTATATGGCTCATTTGTTTATGCGCTTACAAAACCACAATCAACTCCACAAGATGATAATATAATTTCGCAAGATGATAATATAATTTCGCAAGATGCGAAAACAATTTCACAAGATGCGAAAACAATTTCAAAAGTTGAGAATACAATTTCACAAGATACAACTTCTACCATTGGTGGTTCAAAAAAAAGACAAAAGGGATCAAAAAAATCAAAAGGGACGAAAAAAACAAAAAAACTAAAAAGGCGTAGATCTAGGAAGATGCGATTTAGGAATTAATGCCGCATCCGACAATGACACATCTTTGCGCGCAGTTTTTGGAACAATCGGAGGACATACTTTACTATAATAACTTTTATTCTCATAAATTTCTAATATTGTCTTTACAGTGTTACTCCTTTTAATATCATCTGCAGTAAATTCTACCAAACTGATTGTACTGTTTTTTGGATAGGCTCGAAATTTCTCTATAAAATCCGAAAGTCCATTATTTGTGCTTCGATCACTCTGTTTTAAATCGCCAGTTATTACCATTTTTGTATTATCGCCTATTCGAGTTGTTAACATTAACATTTGATTGGGTGAACTATTTTGCATTTCATCTGCTATAATAAACGTATTTCTAAATGTTCTTCCTCTCATAAAGGCCAGTGGTGAAATCTCAATGACTTTATTTTTCATCATTAGATTTATTTCTGACATGCTATAATATTCTGTAAATATATCAAAAATAGGTCTAGTCCATGGATCCATTTTTTGATTTATGTTTCCCGGAAGGAATCCAATCTGCTCATCTTCTACGGAGACAATAGGTCGCGTGATTACAATTTTATCAATATTTTTGTCTTTTAATTGTTGAATGGCTTCTACGCATGCAAATAATGTTTTGCCAGTACCCGCTGGTCCGAGACACACGACGAGATCTTGTGTTTTTATACAGTTAATATATTTTACTTGATTGCTTGTTTTAGATAACGTAAACAAGTTTTTTCTAGCGTAAACACTGCACAACATTATTAAAATATACCACATTATATTTAATATGATATGTGTTTAAATTATAATCTAAATTCTGATATACTATATGTTTCTCCATTTTTTTGATATTTGGAGACGATCGTTGGATTCGTCTTGTTATTTACGATATCTTCTGTTTTGTACACATTCATTTCATTATCTATGTAATAAATGATTCCCCCAATTTCTTGTGCCCAAACTTCAACCTTTTTCATGACAACATTGTCTTGTATATAATTGCCATGAGGCGATCCTTTTGAATGTGTTCCACAAAAGTCACACCCCTCTTTTTTACGCCTTGAACACTGCTCGCCGTCAGACCGTTTGGATAAACACCGCAAAAAGGATGCCACTGTATTTTGCGAACGTTTTCTTTTTTGGAAATCAGTTTTTTCCACACAAAAATTTTCATATGAATTGACAAAGGCGCAGATTGATTGTTTTTCAGTTTCATCCATACATTTCGCATTTATTTCTTTGACAATGGATGCTTTCATAGTCGTCATAAATTCATCAATTTTCTGAGAGAAGCGTTTTTCCATTTTTAACTTTATTGTTATATTATAATTAAATCAATTTTTATTTTTATGCTAGTATGAACTTAAAGCTTACGTGGTCTCCCACGTTTTTTAGGATTTTTTATAACATCAGTAACTTCAGATTCTATAATTCCAACAAGATCTTCCGTTTCTTTTATAGTTTCATCTACAACAGATAACTCGTTTGTCTCATTTGTCACTTCGCACACCACTTCGCTCACAACTTCGCACACCACTTCGTTCGCCACTTCGCTCACCACTTCGCTCACCACTTCGCTCACCACTTCGCTCACCACTTCGCTCACCACTTCGCTCACCACTTCGCTCACCACCTCATTTGAATTGATCGGCAATTCATTTACAACTTTGTTGTATTCTTTGTCTGTTTCAACGTGTTCGTGTTTAAACTCTTTTTTAAAAAAAGTATTTATACTTCCAACATCCTCTTCAATAATAATATTATCATAAATAGCGACAGAATATTTATCCGAATCAGAACTATTACATGAAATAATGTTTGAAAAATCAACCGTTTCATTTTCATATATCATTGATTTTACACTTTCTATTGTAGTCTTATCCATATCACATTTGTATACATCTTCTATAGTATCATCAAACTTTATATCTTTGTTTATTTGTTCTGAAAACAAACGCATTTTTGTATGTATTCGTTTGAGATATTTTAACTGAGATTTGTGAAAAAAACTTATATATTCACAAAACAATTTAATCTGGTTTATTATTTTATCAATATCGTACTGAAAAGTGTTTATGTAATTATCAATGGATATTCCATACTCTTTTTTATTTTTTAGTAATTTTAGTTCTTCTTTATTATTTAAAACCGAGTCATAAATTCCGAGTAAAACAGTTAGGATAGTTTCGTGAATATTTTGAATAATCGTAAAATCGTAATCTTTGAATGGTTCCAAATCTTTATAGATAGGAAACTCATTTTTTGTTAAATATATTAATTTTGTATCTTTAAAAACAGCATCGACATACTGTATAATCATTTTATATAATTTATAGTATTCGCAATACATTTTATTTGAAATCATTTTATACAACCGACACAAGTCTTCATTTTCTATCTCCATCAATCTACTTTGAAATTTAAAAGAATCTAACCCAAAAATAGATTTGGAAGAAAAATTAGATTTTATGATTTCGCCATAAATATCTTTTAATTTTTTTACACGAATTGTTAAAGAATTTAGGAGTTCGTTTATATCATTCTTTATAATAACCAATAATGTAAACTCTTTTTTCAAATCGTTCAATTTTGTTTGCACCATATATTTTATTTTTATTTTATTTTGATCTTTTTAGTAGGGAATAAAGAAATAAAATAAGTAAACCAAACGGTAAAAATAATGGTTCGTAATAGTTTAAATAGGTCCATATCATTACAAAAAAAATTGGAAATATGTGGTGACGAGGTATCAACTTATAGCAGTCAGACGTTCTAAAATAAATCCAAAACCCACTACAAATAACGGCAATAATTACCTTAGTATGGTAACTTAAATAATTATCTAGCATTATAATATGTTTACAAAATTATATTTAGAAACAACAAATCCAAATCTTAGTGTCTCTAATCTCTTTCGTCCAAAGATATTAGGTCCAATGATAGTTTCTATTCTTATACATACTATCGTTTACATATTGTTCTGTAATATGATAAGCTGGATATTCTTTGGTAAAATTCTTTCAAGGATAATAAATATGCGACTAATGTCTCTTATCCCAATCATGTTTTTTGGATTTATTGGAAGATTACTTCATGTAAAAGAAATTTATAAATCATATGGAGATATGGAAAAATCAAGAGAATATATTGACAAACACTACGTTTCATGGGTCTTTCTCTCTTAAACGCAAGCCTTACATTTTTTGCTTAAAATTATATATTTTATATCATTATGAAGGATTCCGATGATTCTTCTGTTATTTCTATGGAATATAAATTATATGAAAACGCAAATGACTGGACAGAAGAACACGAACATATATTCGTAGAATGGTCGGATAAATCTATGATATATCGTTGGCTACATGCACGAGCCAATGTAATGTATTCTAATTTAAATGCGTGGTATACTATTCCGGTAATTATCATTTCTACCCTTACTGGTACCGCAAACTTTGCACAAGATAAAGTTCCACCCCAATATCAAAGTTATTTTGGAATGGTTATAGGAACATTTAATATTGTTGCCGGTATTGTAACAACCATACAACAGTTTCTTAAAATTACGCAGTTAAATGAAGCCCATCGCGTAAGTAGTATTGCGTGGGATAAATTTTACCGTAATATTAAAATAGAATTATCGAAACACCCATCTGAACGTATGCAAGTTTTGCAATTATTAAAAATATGCAAGGAAGAATTTGATCGATTAATGGAAACAAGTCCAGTAATTCCAGACAAAATTATTGCAGATTTTAAATTATCTTTTGAAGAAACCGAAATATATAAACAAATTTCAAAACCAGAAATTTGCGATGTTTTGGTTTCCACAAATGACACAAGAAATTCGTGGTTTAGTGATGAATATAAAGAAAAAAAAATACTAGAATTGTCTAAAATATATAAATTAAAAAAAGTACAACAAAAAAAAACCGAAAAGGATTATGAAAAAATACTCGCCGACTTTAAAACAACCTTTTTCAATCTACATAACCGCGATCCAACCTATACAGAAATAATTGATAATTTACCACAAATTGACGAAGATATCCTCACAAAAATAATTGGCGTCGTTTAATTTTATAAATTTCCATAAATTATAATTAAAATATAAATACACAGAAAATGCAAATAATCCAAGTGCACATATGAAATAATACTTGTAGCTTAGCACAAAAAGAATCGTCGTAAAATATAAAAAATTTCGGCGATAATAAATGGACAAAAACAACCCATATAATCCCATATTTCCCTCACAGAGGCTTTTTTCCATCCTATTTTCTACTTTAAATGGCATCAGATATAAAAATTTCTCCATTATTATAACAACACTGATTTGTTTATATATTTACATGAAATAATTCATCAAAAACACTTTTTGCAAAAGGCATATAGTCATTTCTACATAAATGTAAACTTAATCCTTGGGACATGGCTAAAGCCATTTGTAGTTTTATAAAATCATCATTTATACGGAATTCGCCCATTTTTTTATCACAAAAAAAACGATTAATTTTTTTAAATCCTTCGAATAATTTCATTTGATTCGCATGTTTTGGATTATGCAAAGTTTCTTGTATCACTTTGGTTATTTCCTCTAAAATGATCTGTTTATCTGGAATTTTTAAAAACAAATCTTTGGGTTCGATTATTTCGTGTAAAATTTTTTCAGATAAAACACTGCTTGAATAATTATTTATATTGCTTAAAATGTTTAAAAATAAATTTGTAGTTTTTTTTTCTATTCTCGTAACAATCCCAAAATCAATTAACCCCAATTGATAAATAGGGGCCTCCTTGTTTTTTATAAAGATAATATTTCCAGAATGTAAATCACCGTGCGTTGCACTATCATTAATTATAGAAACTGTCCCATATTTTATGACAATTTTTGCATATTCGTTAAAGTCATTGTCGTCGATTTTTGTTATATGAACACCTTCTATAAATTCCATCATAATTACATTTGAATACATTTTAGTGACCGTTTCATAAATAAAAGGTATTTTTATATATTTTAAATTTTCGCAATTTTTTTTCATTTCAATCGTGTTTTTTACTTCTTCGTTAAAATCCAGTTGTTGACGCAGTAAAGAAATATTTTTTTTTACAATATTTGGAATATCCAGAAAATTAACTTGTGGAATATAAGATAAGATACTAATAAAAAACATGATTTTCTGGATGGCATCATCAAATTTTTCCTCGATATTTTTTCGTTTTACTTTAATGATGATTTCTTTATCATTCATTGTTGTTTTGTAAACAAGAGAAATCATTCCAGAATTTATGGGTGATGACAAAGGGGATAAAGAGAATTGTTTGCTTACCTCGCTCAATAACTGTTCATCTATATCATCCATGGAATATGGGACCGAATCTGTATATTTTATTAATTCAGCATTCATCGCATCATCAATAAAATTATTGTTCATCGAAATGGCTTGAAAAATTTTCACATACATTATATTTTTTTTTGACAATTTACTGGTAACATTCTTTATAAATTGGGAGTATTTTTTAGTACATAAAAATGTGATGTATTCATAAAAAAACATAGATACGACATCACAAAAAAAGAATATATTTTTACAGAGATTCGGCATACCTTTATTGTTTACTCTATCTTGTCTATAAATTGTTTAAAGGTAAAAACCATTTTTTCGATAAATGATATTATTATGTTTTCAATATATTCGGGAAGTTCGGTTTCTATAATTGTGGATATTTCAATTTGTAGTTTATCATTATTCGTAGAAAAAATTCCAGTTAACTCAGTAAAAGGAATAATGTCTATGTTAGAATGAAAAGGTATGGGTGTTATGGTATATTTAACATTTTCATTTTCTTCACACTGAATATTCAAATAGACACATTTTTGACTATACCCAAAATCTTCAAACAAATGTTTAAATAATATATATACTGAACAGTGATTGGGTGTATTTATATCTAATTTATAATCAACCAAAATATTTTTATATAATTCAAACATAATTTTTAAAAAATCAAAATGACATATATTTGTTAATTTAATATTTTCATTTTCAATGATGATTTTTAAATTATATTCGTTATCCAGTTTTGCAATTTTATAAAATTGATTCATATTTAATTGCCTATTTAATTTTAAACAGTTGCTTCGGTATATCTTTTGATTATAATATAAATACAGTTTATATTATAATAAAAATGGGATATTTAAAGATCATTCTTGGTTGCATGTTTGCAAAAAAAACAACAGAATTGTTAAAGTGTGCGCGTGCATATAAATCTTTGGGGTTGAATGTCTTGATTATTAATCATAGTTCTGACACACGTTATGGTGAGAATTGTATCATTTCTCATGATAACGATTCCGAGGCGTCGGTTTTTCTTGAATATTTACAAGATGTCAATATTCAAGATTACCAAGTTATTATTATCGACGAGGGGCAATTTTTTAGCGATTTATTTGAACATGTTACATTATGGGCAGATTCTTTTGATATAAAAATTATCGTCGCGGGTCTTTCTGGAAACTCTGATAGAGAGCCATTTGGTGATATGTTAAAATTAATTCCACATGCAGATGAAATAATACATTTAAAGGCACAGTGTTCATTGTGTGGTGATGGAACACCAGCCATTTATTCAAAATTTATAGGAGATGGGATGCCTAGCATCGGCAGCGAAACATATGTTCCCGTTTGTCGAAAACATTTTAAATTTTCTTAGAAACTCTCTTTTGTCTTGGATATTCAAACCCGTCTGTGCTTGCGGTTCTACCACTACTTACTGTTCTGTTTGAATTCGTAGTTCTTGTTGAAGTTGTTCTTTGCGAATGTTCTGCGACACTTCTTTTTTGAGAATGATTTCGTGCGTTCTCTATTGAATTATTTCTAGTTTCGCACATTAGAATGCCTCTATTAATACCAGTAATATCTACTGCATGAAAAGAATGTTCTCTAGTGTTTACTTCTTCTAACGTAAATTCAACATATTCTCCTTCCACAAGATATTTATATTGATCTTTCGTTACAATAAGAGAAGTATGATGAACAAAAATATCATCCGCGTTATCAATTGGATTGGACGGTGTGATAAATCCAAACCCATTTTGTACGTTAAACCATTTGACTCGTCCAGTTAATCTTCCCTCCATTACATAAATATATAATGTTCTTTTAAATTGTTTCTATAATTTCAATTAACTCGCCATATTTAGGTTTCTCAAAATAAGAAAGACTTTGCACATTTTCTAGCATTTTTGACAATTTTTCCTTTTTCAATGATTGTTTAAATATTATAATTTCTTTTTCTTCATCGCTTTTTATCCATTTATCTGTTGGTATCAATAAATAATAAATAATGTATATTATACTTTCTAAATCATCGCGCCTACTAGGATTTTTTCTTTCGTGAATATTTAAACTCACAAATTCTTGTGTCCCAATACAATTTGTAATAATATTTTCGGGAACATGAATGTTATTTGTGTTTGTATATGATTTAGATAACCCAAAATCGATTAAATAAAGCTTGTCGTAGTCAATTAAATCAAATAAAAAATTTTCTGGTTTTATGTCTCTATGTAATAAATGATAATCGTGTACAATTTCAACAAGCCTAACCATTTTTTTCGCCAATCGTTTAATAATAATCAATGGTATTTCATCACTTCTTTTTTTTAATTCTGCCAAAGATACTCCCAGTAAATCAAATACCATATAGTAAACATTTTCGGTTGATCCATACCATTTTAATCGAGGAAACCCTTCTTCTTTAGATAATAATAATAAAATATTTGCCTCACGTTTCAACAATTTTGTTGTTTGTTTGTTTTCTATCTTAATAGCAACTTCTTCCTTTGTAATATTATTCACACCTTTGTATACAACTCCAAATTGACCCCTTCCCAATTCTTCTAAAAGCTTGTACGATTTTAACATAATTTATAACGTATATTATTTTAATATTTTATTGCAAAGACTTTGTTACACATGTTTTCAAATAGCCAGCACTGTCGCACGTGGCCACATTTGACCCATCAAAATAATTATTCATATATGCAGAATTTGCAGAATTTTCATTTTTTTCCCCCGGTTCTAGACCAGACGGTTTAGAATTGCCGGCACATCTCGTTTCATCTGTTAAAATCATACAATCCCTTAAAGGGCATTTGCTTGGTGTATAACTACTGCAACTCACATACGGTGAGTTGGGTTTTACATCAAAATTATCAAATCTTATTCGTTTATTATAACTGCAAAAAACAAGGGTTAAAGCAATTATGAATGATATCAAAAGACCAAAATATATAATATGCTTTTGTTGAGGCTTCATATAATATTAATTTATTATTTTCTGATTTAAAAATAATTTTACATTAAATATAAAATCATGAAATTGTGTGCAAGTGAACATAAAACAGAAGATATTGCATTATTAGATCATTTTGGTTCTTTTCCATATAAACTGAGTTCATTTCAAAAATATGCAATCGAAGCCATTGTATTGGGAAAAGATGTTCTTATTACTGCACACACGGGTTCTGGTAAAACACTTGCTGCTGAATTCGCCATACGTTTTTTTACTTCCCTTGGCAAAAAAGTTGTCTATACATCTCCTATAAAAGCACTCTCCAATCAAAAATTTTTTGAATTTCAAAATAAATTTTCGGATATTTCTATTGGTCTGTTAACTGGCGACATTAAAATGAACCCTCTTGCAGATGTCATTATTATGACTACTGAAATTTTACACAAAAAGCTATTCAATTCGTCGCGAGACGACTTTGATATATGTTTGGATGATGTAGGGTGTGTTATCTTTGATGAAGTACATTATATAAACGACAAAGAAAGAGGTCATGTTTGGGAAGAAACAATTATGAATTTACCATCTCATATTCAACTAACAATGCTTTCGGCTACTATTAATAATCCAGAAAAATTTGCGGTTTGGTGTGAAAAACGCGGCAATGAAGTTTGGTTAATTCCTACGTATACGCGAATTGTTCCGTTAACGCATTATGCATTTGTTATCACGAATTCACAATGCCTTAAGATGATAAAAGATAAAGATGCGCAAACTGCTATGAAAAAATTTGCAAATACTTTACATATTATTAAAGACCCCAAGGGTCTTTTTATGGAAGCTACTTACCAAGAAACAAAAAACTTTTTGGCGCAACAAAAATCGCGTATAACAACTCGGCATGTATTAAACGAAGTTTCAACGTTTATGGTTCAAAACGACATGTTGCCCGCATTATGTTTTGTTCTGTCCCGAAAAAGATTAGAAGATTGTGCAAACGGTATCACGACAAGTCTTTTGGAAGAGGATTCTGACGTCCCCTATATTGAGCGTGAATGTGAATCAATTATCCGAAAACTTCTCAACTACGGAGAATATTTGAGATTGCCAGAATATCACGAAATGGTTCGACTTTTGAAAAAAGGTATTGCAGTACATCATGCGGGAATAATGCCAGTATTGCGTGAAATGGTAGAAATATTATATGCAAAAGGATATGTAAAATTATTATTTGCAACAGAAACCTTTGCAGTAGGTGTGAACATGCCTACAAAAACAGTATTATTTACGGATGTTCATAAACATGACGGGCAAAATTTTAGAGTTTTGCATCCACACGAGTATACTCAAATGGCTGGGCGCGCGGGGCGTCGCGGAATTGATAAAGTGGGGAATGTCATTCTACTTTATAATTTATTTGATACAGAGAAATCAAGCCACCGTGAAATGTTATATGGACAACCGGCCGTTTTAAAATCAAAATTTGAAATTTCGTCGCAACTTGTCTTGTCATTACTCTACAACAAATTAGATATTTCAGAATTTGTCAAGAAAACAATGTATGTCTATGAAAATGAAGAATGCCAAAAAGGTATTTATTTTAGGATTAAACAATTGGAAGATAGAATCGGGGTATATGATAAAACGTTATTGGAAAAGTATGAACTTTTGTTATTTAATATTAAAACCCACACAAATCGCAAACGAAAGGATTTTCAAAAAGAACTGTCTCAATTTGTTGCAATACATCCAACCATTGAATCAGAATTACCTAAATTGCGAGAAAAACAATTTATTCAAAATGAAATTGATCTTTTAAAATCACAACTAAATAATAAAACAGAAAAAGAGATTGAAGACGAACTAACTTTTTTAATAGAAAGAGGATTTGTAAAGGATTTGCAGTTAACAGATAAAGGAATAGCCGCATCTCAAATACACGAAGTAGAACCATTGATTCTGTCTTCATTGATTATGGATGGGTCTTTAAACGAAAAAACAACAAAGGAGCTGGTTGAATTGTTTAGTTGTTTTACGGATATTAAATTATCTGATCCAAGTATTCGACCTACAAATGATATTTTAGAAATGATTGACAAAGAAATTTTGGTTTACTCTAACGATGCGTCTTTATTGAATAAATCATTTGATTTAAAATTGCAATATGATCTTATGAAATATGTGGTTGATTGGTGTGATTGTGAATCTGAAGAAGAATGTAAACAAATATTACAAAAGATGGAGTTAGATGGAATTTTTTTAGGAGATTTTGTAAAGGCCGTTTTGAAAATTGTAAATATTGCGAGAGAAGTAGAAAAAGTAGCAGTTATGTTTGATTTAGTTCTCATGGAAGCTGTCTCAAATATACCTAATAGGACATTAAAGTATATGGTAAATAACCAATCGTTATATATATAAAATAAAATAAAATGTAAAAATATGGATGCATCAATGGACGTCGAACCAATGGATATAGAAGATACTGAAATTGAAGTTGTGGATGAAAATGATATTGTATATAATACGCGAAAAAGATTTGCTGATTTTATGAAAAAATTAAATCTAGAGGATGCAATTGAAGATTTTATTGGAAACCTTTCTGAAACAAACGCTATTTTGTTACGATATGGTGGTCGTGCTTGGAATAAAATACATAGATCCACTAGACGTATGAGCGCAAAAGATGAAACAAGTTTTTTGGCTGGAAACTATGATATCATCGGGTTCACAGAAGGATATGATCAAGCATATGTGAGTAAATGTGAACACGAGGTGGCCCAATTATTGTCCTTTATTCAAGGACGATTTGAAGAACTAAAAACGGAAGAAACGACATCACCAAAAAAGCCGAGATATGCATCACCAACATCGAGTTCGTCGAGTTCGTCTGATTCATTACATTCAATTCTTTTAGAAGCCGCAGAGAGAGCCAGTAGCCATGAACCGTATTATGGCGTTGGGTCATTAAAATCTAAAAAAAAGGTGGGTAGGACTATTCGAGAATTACCAAATTATAAAATCACCTTTGTAAAAGAGATGGTTCCATGTGCTCACACTGTCTCGTATAGTATAAATTTTCATATAAAATTAGAGCGTGAAGGCGACGAAGAAGTTGGCGGTTTACTCCTTCCAGATGCAGATGATAGACACATATTTTATTTTGAATTGGCGACAACACCATTTAATCTTTCTTTAGTAAATAGATATCTGAAAGATAGTGAGAGTTCATTTGTTTCCGAAACTGGATTATTTTTTTTGACATCTTTAATGGAGGCAAATAGGAGGAAAGAAAAAGGTACTACTGTAGACGAAGTAAGGGAAGCATGGATTTTTAGTCGCATCGATGTCATCACCGAATCCTTCTTTCACTTATTTGAAAGGGGGTTGAAAGCCCGTTGTGGTGCGGGTCAAAATTTTGCCCCAGATGTAGTTACAGTTGTTTTTTCCGAGCTGTTTGATAATATTTATAAATTAAATGATCTACCGCACTCGGGAGAAGCCTTAAAAGCGAAAGAATATTACGGTATTCTTCAAAATAATGCATTTCAAAAAATGTTTAAAAAATTTCCAACCGTTGTAACATGTGATTTAAATAGCACCAGACGAAACCAACAAGTACCATATGAAGAATTTTTAGCAATTTTTGATGATATGATAATGGATTCGAGATCGGGTGGCGCCTCAACGAGAGGCGAAATAGCGGACGAACCAAGTTTCAGACTTTTAGCAACTTCAATGTGCTGTTCTATTAATAATGAATTTAAAAAATATTTAAGGATTGAGGGTAGTGGAGGAGACGCGCTCCGACGTTACCTTTACGACGATATACTTCATACGGCAGATATAGATTTTAAATTGTTTGGAACATCTAAAGATTTAAAAAAATTCAGAGGTACGATTTTACTTTTTACAACCTTTTTAACAAATTATATGGCTGCTAGAAGTTATTTTAAATTATATTATACTGGGGTCATAACATTTGGTTCTAATCAAATAAATATAACATTTGATTCAAGAAGACAAGAAAACCCATTATCAACTAGATTTATGACAAACTTTCCAGTACCTTTAATAAGTATTGATGTAAAAATTAAAATGACAATAACTATCGGTAGAACAAGAATCAATGGTAATCACAGACTTGCTATGTTAGATATATCATTGCGTAATATTTTAAAAAAAGACTTGATAGAAAAACAAACTACAAGAACTCTAGTGGTTTCTGATCCGGCATTTGATCCATTATCATATTCTGGGTTTAAAATATTTAATGCTGAGGACAATGTCGAAATTGATTTAACACCAATACCCACCTTGGAATATTTGAAAAAAGATGTTGAATTGATGCTAGAAGATGAGTTACGAATTGCCGTTGGTAAAAATGATAAAGATAGGAGAAGACTCGAATTGATTGAAGCAGTACAATCTGGCAGAAAACAAAACACGATAAATGATCCAAGAGTTATAGAAAATTTAGAACAAATAAAACCTCGTAGCGAGGAATTTTTAGAGGCCGAATATAGGTTTACAAGTGCTATTCAAGAAATGTGTGCTGTAGGCGAAGAAGAAAAAAATGGAGCCATACTTTTAAATGAAAATCCAACTAACGATAAAGTACAAAACTTAATAACAATAATGAATGCAAGTTGTCCGGGAATTGACCCATCTTTCGGATTGAATATTTATCTTTTAGCAAGTTATCTAGGAGAAGAAACTGGTCGTAAAGAAAAGAGATCGACCCCGTTTGGGATGCAAAAAACGGATAGGTTGTTAGCAGAAATACTCGAACGTTTAACTAGAAACCGTGAAAAAAAAGAACACAATACAAGAAAAAAACGTGGAGGAAAAAAACTTGGTAAAAGAACATTAAAAAGAATTAAAAAGAATTAAAAAGAATTAAAAAAATAGATAAACATATTTTTTATATAAAATAATGAGATTATGTTTTGATTCGCGATATAGGAGATTTAGCGACATGGTTACTGTTCCTCTTTCGGAATATTTCGGTTGTAACAATATGGAAATTGTTATTGTAAAAAATAATACAACTTTATATGTAACTTTTAAATATAAAAACAAACTGCGTCCTATTCATTTTAATCTTCCGATTGAAATAAATAAGTTAATATATTCTTATTGTGGAGATTTTATAGAAATTCAAACGAGCCTTATTTGTCCAAAATTATATCCTTATCATCCACCCATATGGAATTTAATAAAGGTAAATAATAATTTATACAATAGTGGTATCATAACTTTAACAGAATATTATGAGTCGGTTATTGACCACATGAATCATAGTAATAAAGAATTGAATAATTGGTCTTGTGTGTATGGTTTTGAAAAAGAAATTTTACGGTTTTTTATGAGGATTAATCATTTTGAAAGTGTTATCGAGAATATTTAATCTCTATTCTATACTATGAGTGAAAAACGCAAAAGATCACCAAGTGGAAGTCCGCCATTTTTATCAAATAAAACCACTAAAAAAAAAATAAAGATTGTTGTGCGTCCTAGTCCTATGCCATCGTCAGCAGTTTTATCTACTTCAACTAGTGTAAGACCACCATCATCACACCGATTACCACAATCATCTCTACAGTTATCGCCGCAATTATCACCACAATTATCGCCCATTGCTCCCGAAATTGTTACATTTTCTATGCCAATTATTGATAAGATATATATTTGCGGTATAAGAAAAAAAGAGGTAAATTATCCAATTTATTCTGGCCAAATTACTTTGGAGGATCCAGACGAATGTGAATGTACACCAATACCACTATCAATCTTTAAATCTCAAATGGTAATTGACTTTGTTGTAGATGGTGTTCATGTAGGCCCAGAATTAGCCCATATATATAATTCTTGTTATAAACAATACTATTTGTTTGCTCGTATTTTTAAAAAATTAATAGGTTGTAAAAATGGTAGATGCGAGTCTAGGGAAGGAACTAAGTTATACAATTTTTCTCAACATAGTTATTGTTGTGGATATTATGCGGCCGTATCTTGTGTTGCGTATAGATTTTTTCAACTGAATGATAGTTATAATGCTCTACTAGATATGGACCCATATACTCTTGATCAATTTATTGCAGATTTGGATACGAATTTCACTGTAAATAAATTGTTTCGAACTTTATGTAATCTTGCTTTAACATATACCAGCTATTTTAATAATATACATAATGATGTTACACCAAGGTTTAGAAATAGAAAGACATCTTATAATATGTCCGATGATATAATACAATTGTGTACTATTGGTAATACCGAGTATACATTCCATCATTTTTGTACATTAAATGTTAATATTAAAGGAGTTAAATTTGTCATTATTTCTGACGCTTGGCTTGATAATGGAAAACGTCCATTATGGACAAGATTTGTTCAAATGGATACACTTATAAATGTCATAGCAATGATAAATAATAGCACTGATTTAACAAAATTACTACCCTTTATAAGAAGATTTTTTTTTCAACCAAAATTGTCTGATGATTTCCCTTCAAATATAAAAATGGATTTTATTCTAGTTGATTTTTTAGTCGACGAATTTTTCAATTTTATAAACCCAGATGGAACTCCTATGAGAGTAAATAAGTTACGCAGTTTAGTTGGTGGAAAAAGACGTATATTATAATTTTTGTATTACCGTTTTTTTGGCCAATCGTCTGATAATTTTACATTGTAATTCATCGTCTCCAAAATTATTACTCACAATATTTACATACTGCTCGTTTTTTTCATGCAACCACTCTGGATTCTTTTTTTGCCAATCTAAGATTTTACTCGTATTTTTAATCGTTAATGTATTTATTGCTCGGTTTAATATCTTGTGATCATTTTCCCACAAATCTTGATCCTTGATATAAATAGTTTCTCGCTTTATATCACTACAATGAATTGGACGTTTATGCAATTCTAATTCTTCCAATCCTCGAATAAATATTTTGCTTATTCCATTCACAAAACCAATCTGACCAGTCTCTATAATATCTCCTTCTTGTACGCGTAATGAATCAACAAATTCATTTATATTTAACGCGTCCTTACACGTTTCATTTAAAAATATATTCAAATTAAATGTTTGAATATTTTGGACATGTTGTATATTTTGTACATGTTGTATATTTTGTATGTTCACATTCATTTCTTTGACAAGTTGCATTGCACAAACTTGTTTATGTTTCCATAAAGATTGTCGCGTTTTGTATGACTTTTCACAAGTATCGCATACATTTGTACTATTCATAATGTGTTTATTTGTCTTCAAATGTTTTGTATAGTTACTCTTTACGGATGTCTCGTAGTTACATTTATTGCAAGTATACATTTTATTTCTTTATGGCGTTAAGTTTAAATTATTTCCTAAAAATCTGATAAGATTCTCGCTTATCGCCTTGCTCATCTTTTTCATTTTTCCATTCTTGTCTGGGTATTTAAAGTCCGTAAGAAGGGATGGATTCGTCCGTATACATTCTATGATACCCCCAATTGTCTTGAACTCTTGGATCAAATGTTTTGCCGTCACATCACTTATACTCGGAATTTGCATCAACATAATTTCATGAATATTATTTTCTGTAATATTTTTGTTCTTTGTTTTGTTTACATACTTTGTATAATTTTTTTCAGTGATCTCTTGCGTTTGTTCTTTTTCTTCTAATAAAGGTAATTTCTTGCGTTTGGCGAGCAAATTGGCGAGATAGAATGCCGTTTCTACCACATTTGCCGTACGCATGATCGAAAACCCTTTTGCATGAATAGAAGCCATTGCCGAAAAAAGCATTGTTTTGTCACAAAACTTATATTTGTAATCTGAAAAATTTCCCTCTACAATGTAAACAATATTGTGTGGTTTGTACGAAGAATTTAATAGTCGATAACCTTGTTCGCGATACCGTCCATCCTTAATACTTGCTTGCAAATCGGCGAGCGTTTTTCGTTCAAAAACGAGCCCATACTCATCCATCGAAATATCTCCCAATTCCAATGTTTTTGATTCTGTTTCTGGGACTAGTTTTATTAATTCAGTATACAATTCAGTTTCGCGCGTATCCACGATCATTTTATTTATAACTCTGTTTATTTTTAATATTTAGTAAGGATTAATTCATTGTCATTAAATTTTACTCTCCAAATTTAATACTAGAACCATCATTGATATTTATGGATGGCGAAAGACCACTTTGTTTTGATGAAAATTCTAAAAAATCGAGTTCATCCTTTATGTTTTCTTTTTCTATATAACACTCCAAAAGCTTACTTCGAAAACTTATAACCCCGCCATACTGATTTAAGGACGATTCAAGCGTAGATTCAACATTTTGGTCTCTTGATTTTTTATAATTAAAATCAATCCAACTTGATTGTTGTACTTCGTTATTTAAAAAATAAGAAATCCAAATTTTTTTTTCTGTAACTGTATGTGGAAATATCTCTTTATTCTCGTTATAAAACTTTATAGGTTTTAAAATATCAACAAGTAACTTATTTAATTTACCTTCTATATATTTTTTTTCGGAAAGTATAGTATTTAATTCAGTTTTCCATGGTGGTTCAGCTAAATCACAAAGGTGTTTTTCATTTAAATGAAAAATACTAATTAAATCATCAAACATATTTCGGAATGTGTATATTCGTAAAATACTTTTTCTATAAACTTTGTTTAAAGTTAAAATATCTTCAAGTATTCCCGAAAGTTTGTTTTCATGATTGGTAGTTTTTATTCTAGTTAGTTCATTTGATAATGCTTCCTTCTCAGATTCACATTTTTTAACTCTCCTACTCCAGACAACCCACCCACCCTTTTGTTTTCTCCGATTACGCGTTTTTCTCATTATATATAATGATAATATATATAATAAACAACTGTCCATATTGTAAAAAAGCAATTTCGCTCCTTAATTATCATCATATAAAGTATACAATTGTTCGCGTAAAAAAGGATGAAAAAGAATATTATAAAAAACGCAATAAAATGGAAACGTTCCCTCAAATTTTTAACAATGGAAAAAAAATAGGTGGTTACGATAATTTAATTAAATATTTAGATATAATAATATGTTGAGCGAATATTTATATATGATTAGAAATATAAAAACACTAGATAAAGAAATGATTAATAATATTCGTCAAATGACAGATGAGGAAAAAGTACAGATTATTATAGCATTTAATGAAGTCGTCGAATGCATGAAATATGTCATTGACACTACTTGAGAATTTTCTCATAAAATTCTCTGACCTTTAGATTGATTTTTATCTTACTGGGATCATACGAAGATAAAAATAACCCCTCTAAACTTTTTACACGTGAAAGCGCCACATATGTTTGTCCGCACTCAAAAATACCAGATCCGATGTCAATTTCTGCCATTTCCAACGTGGAACCTTGCGACTTGTGTATTGAAATTGCCCATGCCAAAATCAACGGGAGTTGAGTAACGCACACGTTTGGCATTTTTTCACTTTCCCAATTGTGTGGTGTAATGACCCGATGGATTCCATTTTGAAACTTTACGATCGGAAAACCAGAAGCAAACCCCGTCACAATGCCTTGACTACCGTTAAACAATTCCATCACCTTATTATCATTCACTACATTAATGATACACATGACTTGTGCACCTTCTTTTAATGTGAGAGCAGACTCACACAACAAACTTTTTTTTAACATTTCGCATTCCATTTTTACGACTTCGTCGCCATCTGTTGTTTTCAAATGATAGGTATACTCTTCTCCCTTTAGTTTTGCCATACTGGCACGATTCATCATATCGACCCGAGATTTTGTCGGATACAATTTCGTAGGAACAATATCGGTGTCACAACTTACACCTACGCGCGATAAAAGCAGTGTGTTTGCACTCTTTTTGATGATCCCTTGACGTATCTGTTTTAGAATGGTTGCATATTCGTGATCCTTTTGGCGAAATATTTGTGTGAGTTCTATTTGGTTTGGAAAAACATGTGACCATATTGGACTCTCAAAACAGAATGCTTGTGACTCTATATCATCCCCAATAGGAGGCAATTGATAAAAATCACCAGAGAATATGATTTGAATGCCTCCATAATAGTCAGAGTTTCGGCGCACTCGTTTCGCAATATCATTGAGCAATTCAAATAGACGTTGAGACAACATGCTCACTTCGTCAATGACGAGGATTTCTATTTCGCGCCACGTTGTTCTCACGTGATTGTTGAAATTTATTTTTCGGACTAAATCTTCTATGGGACGATTTCCTAGACCAATACCAGCCCACGAATGAATAGTACGCGCATTGCAATTTAATCTGACAGCCGCACATCCCGTTGTCGCCGTTACCATTATATTTTTTCCGCTTTCACGTGCATCTTGATAGATTGCATATAATAATTGAGATTTTCCGACACCCCCGGGACCAGTGATGAAAATATTTTCACCATTTAAATACTTGTCAAACACTTTTTGTTGTTCTGATGTAAATTCCATTTTATTAAAATGTAATTTATAAAAACTTATCAATTTTTCCTTTTGGACTTTCGCCTTGATTTTTTGGATTTTTTGGATTTTTTTCCTCCTTCATATTCAGTTTTATTATATCTATAACGAGTTTTGCCATATACTTTTTTATACGCGTCTCTCCATTTTTTTGATTTTAAACCAAATTTCCTTTTATATCCTTTGGTAGATTCAGATATACTATTCATATAAGTCTTAAAAGCATCGCCAATTGGTTCGTTTTTATTAAATAAATATTTGGCGTCATCAAGTACCTCTTTCTTAAGTTTTTCTCTAAGTTCTTCTTTGCTTTTATATACATTGTTAATGTCATTAACTGTGGATCCGGTAAATCTTTTTGGAATAAAAACCTTTGAGGTAGGTTCTACACCGATTTTATCTGATAAATCTTTGGTATTTAAATCTTGATTTGTAGGTTCAGCATTTTTGTTATTACCCAATTTACGTTCATATATATCGAGAGCAAACTTATTATCTTCAATTGCAATATCACCAAGTGGTACAAATGGTACAAATGTTTTGGGTACAAATGTTTTATTGGCCATAATATATAAAAATATTTTTTACGAAATTCTTTAAGTTGCATTTTAACGTCAATTTATTTTTCTTTTAGATTTTCTCGAGGCGGATCTTTTGTATCTTATTGTTTTGAGTTTTTTATGCTTTTTGTGCCTTCTTGTTCTTTTTCCACCAACCTTACCTTTTTTCATATATCTAGTTAGCCAACCTATAAATCCTTTTTTATAATCAAGACCTTTATCTTTGTAATATTGTTGTGATTCCATTTTAAAAAAATTACTAAGTTTGTTTGTTGAAGGTTTTATATACATATTATAGAATAATGTTAAAGCAGTAGGATTTCCTTTATAATTTTCTGCTTGGTTTTTTAAGGTTTGAGCTATGTTTGACGCGTGAATTGAATTTAACATTTGTTGAGAAGTTAATTCTTTACTTTGTTGTACCATTGGTAAAGTTTCATGTGTTGGCAACATTTGTTGAGAAGATAATTCTTTACTTTGTACCATTGGTAAAGTTTCATGTGTTGGC